>Ga0307509_10001220_pt1 | contig 43616 bp, 47 predicted proteins | sample 10_EM_MG_FD_202245 | JGI IMG/M metagenome (GOLD analysis project Ga0307509, IMG submission 202245) | Populus trichocarpa ectomycorrhiza microbial communities from riparian zone in the Pacific Northwest, United States - 10_EM | ecosystem: Host-associated > Plants > Roots > Unclassified | place...
GTCATGATGGTGTTTCTTCGGGTTCTTGTTGGGGTGTTGTCTTCTGAGCTTTGAGGCGCTGATTCAGTATCCGAAGATACTGGGCTTGCCGCCGAAGAATGTCGTGTAGCTTCTTCTAGGGCTTCTTCTAGGGATGTAACGTCAATTTCCCCTTGTGTAAGGTCGTGTTCGGGGTGTTCGTCTGGGGGTGACCCTGCCGTGGTTTCTTCTTCGTTAGGTGTCGCTTTAAGGACGGGACCAAATGTAACAATCCTACACGGGTGCGGTTATTTATGCAACAGGTAACGAATTACTTACGGGGTTGTGTTAGACTATCTTTATAGTCTTCGGTCTTTCTTAAGTATTCAGGAGAGTGTTCTTCTTTCCGAGATTAACTTATAATCTCTTCTTCGTTGATAAATTATTTAGTAGTCTTCGTATCTCACTCCAATATCTTATTGGGGAGAGATGTAGGGGGAACTTCGCCGTATCGTGATTTCTCTTACGCTTAAGAGATAGGTAAAGGTAAAGGTAAAGGTAAAGTTATATTGTAGAAAAGTACTTAGATGGTCGCGTGAAGATCCTATATCTACGGCCCGTCGTGATCCTTTATATAGGCCTCTTCCCGCAACAACCCTGACCCTGGTGACTCATACCCATGAGTCACACGATCATGACTCATAATGAGTCATACCCGAAATCCATCAGATGACTCCTATGAGTCACTGCGCAACATGCCATAAATCAATCATAAAACATAAAACATGTCAGGTGTGCAAATCGCGCCACCTGCGTAAAACTCGTGACTCATAATGTGAGTCACGCGCAAAAGTCATTACATCATTATGACTCACAATCGTGAGTTATAAAAACATTAAGCAATCATAACATAACGATGACACACAAGTGCGAGTCATGTGAGAACTATGAGTCAACTGAGTGCATAGCGTGAAAACATAATTATGACTCACGATCGTGAGTCATAGAAACATAAACATACCTTATGACTAATAACTATTAGTCATGTGAAATCTGCCTTGCTTAGTCACGATTTGTGACAGCTGGCGAGAACTTTCTACTATGAAATGCTACACTATGCAGCTTCTCATGCTGATACAGTTGAGATAATACGGGTCCTAATGCAAAGTCACTAGCGTCGGTTTGCAACTTAGTTGGACAAGGGTCATCAAAGTATGTCAGAATCGGACCTGTGGTAAACATCTTCTTCAATTTGTCAAAAGCCTCATGACATGAAGGAGTAAACGTCCATTTGATACCTTTCTTTGTCAAGTACGTTAATTCTTTGGCTATCTTTCTAAAACCTTTCATGAACCGACAATAGAACATGGCAAAGCCCATAAGACCTTGCACATCGACAACCTTCTCGGGCGTTGACCATGCCCTGATCTCTTCAACTTTTGTACTTGTGATAGAGATTCCTCTATCAGATATTTTGTATCCAAGGAACTCTACTTCCCGTTGATGGAAGCTTGACTTCTTAATGCTCACGCATAGGTGTGCCTTCTGCAGCGTTTCCATGACCCGTCTTACCAGTGCGACATGTTCTGCAACTGTTTCCGTTTAGATCAGAATGTTATCCATATAGGTAATAACTCCGACATCTAACATGTCATGGAATACATCATTGATCATACTCTGAAACGATGATGGGGCGTTGCATAACCCAAAGGGCTTCAGGGTGTACTCATAAAGACCATCCCTGCTTTTAAAAGCGGTCTTCCATTCTTCACCTTGGGCCTTGCGGATAACGTAATAGCCATTCTTCAAATCCAATTTTGTGAAGATAGTGGCTTTACCGAGCCTACTCCTAAGCTTGCTCATTAAGGGCAACGGATACTTATTGTTGATAGTAATCATGTTTAATTCTCGGTAATTAACACATAACAGAAGCATTCTATCAGGCTTCGGCACAAATAATGTAGGGGCGCATATTGTCGAGGAAGATCTTCTAATATTTCCATGGTCTTCCATTTCCCTAATATAATCCCAAAGTGCGTCCAATTCCTTCTTAGACAAGGGATAGATATGCCTATCCGGTAGTTTTGCCTTAGGAATCAAGTCGATACGGTGATCGTATTTACTATGCTCAGGCAAAGCATTGATTTTCTCTTGCCTAAATATATCTGCATGGTCTCTATATTCAGGGAGAATCTTAATCTTGATGTCCTCGCCATCTTGATTAGTATAAAGGGTCATGCCCATGACAAAGATATTGTCTGGGTCATCAGCTAGGAGTTCCTCTTCCATGATGAACACTAAGCGCCTTTCATTCCTTAGGCAGAAGGCTTTACAATATTCTGATCGCCACTTGAGACAGCCCTTTACCCAGTTAATGTCTGGGCTGTCGTCCTTTAGGCACCACATTGGCAGGTAACCATTCACTTTGCCTGCCGGGATATCTGCGACTTCAAATGGCATTTTATTCATATGGTCTTCTATATACATATCCACTGTAGTGGTGTAGTGTAGAGCTGAGCCAGGAATGTGGTTTCCACTGGCATCTAAAATCGGTGTCAGTTCCTTCCGACGTACACAACGTACTTGGGGATTCTTAACCCAATCGCCGCTTAATACAGCTCCAGTAGCGCCTCTATCTAACAATAAGAGGGCTTCACCACTTAGCCTTTCTTGATTGTTGCTCCATTCTAGTATTACTCTCATGTGAATGGATCTTGTATGTGGCGGTGGGCCTGCTAGCCTCAACCGCTTATCGGGTCTCTTGTCTCAAAACATTGCGGTTAGTAAATTTCCAGAAGGATTTGGTATGGTTGTACAATCGCTAATCAATATCTCTTACCTTTCGACACAAGAGCGGCCACAACAGGTCGTGAATAACCTTTATCACTTGACAAGTTTTACGGGTTTTCAATAGCCTGGCAGTTTACTATCACGCCAGCATGATTTTGGGTATTCAACCCTCCTCAGGTAAAGTTGCAAAATAACTTTAATTGCTAAGTGAAGTCCAGCCTGATGAAATCAACACATAACCCAACCAAATTCAATCCAAAATTCCCAACAGTATGAGATAAGCAATTAACACTTTCGCAAAATCACATGAGAAAATAAAACCAGAGCGCAAAACAAAGTACTGCAACCATTTCCAATTGAACAAAAGAAACCCAACCAATCGCGCTATTCCTATAGCCAGATATTAGTTTCAATATGTTGTACCTCTGCTGGGGAACATTACTGCTTCGTTTCCGTCATCTATCTCATCAGCCCTTCCAGGCACTACATCAGCAAGAAAAATCAGTTTACACCCTATGCACCCTATGCTTCTGAAGCCATCTGGAGACAGAAATGAGGGACGAAAATTGAAAAATGATAATTTGCCAAAATGCGTTAGGTGACTAAATAATATCCCATTCAAAGTGGCTATATTTAAAAAATGACCCCTATCGGATATAATGAGCAAGTCTATTTTTGCTGAAAAAGAATTGAACAAGTTCACAGGATGCGTGTGGATGCCATAGGAAGACTTCAGATGTCTTCCAATGTACCATAGGCTCTTCCCAACGTAAACTCTACTTCAGGATGCAGAATTGAGATTTTTTCCTGATGTAGAGTAGAGTTAGCTTTTGCATTCCTATCACCTCTTGGGATAGATCTCACCTAGCCGTCCATATCGGTATCAATCTCCAAGATATCCAAATCTGGAGGTGGTGATCTGCGGACCTCGGCTACAACTAGCTTAACAGCAGGTTTCAGAGCAACTTCAATCCGTTGCGATTTCGGGACTTGGGTGGCTCGTATCCAGCTTCACCGACGCCTCGTTTTCGATTAATTCCAGAGGATGCAACAACTGGAATAGCCGAAGGACACTTGGCCCAGTAGTGCCCGGGTTGTCCACATCGAGAGCATTGATTCAACCGTTTGCGTTTGTCAATCAAAGTGTGACGAATATCACCATGTATTTTGGTGTGCTCTGTTTCTCGAGGTCTTGAAGACCCAGATGCATGGGTGCGGGGTTCCTGTTGCCAAGGCCCCGAGCTTTTCCTATCCTTTCGCTGTCTCTTAGCGGACAATTGCCTATCATCGCTCTTTTCCGGCTTGGAATGATGTTTTTCCCTTGTAACAGTACGGTTAAAGGAAGCAACGTCTTCCAACTGATGGCTGGTTTGACAGAGGCAATTCATATATTTGACGTATTCATCGCGAAGCGGAGTTTTCAAAGCCCATGAATTGCGAAAGTCTGTATTTATACCGACGCGGGCTTTCTCCTGGACAAAATTGCCGCTATAACCCAACTCTAAAGCCTGTCTCATCAGCTCGTCACAAAGGTGATCGATCTTACCGGCCTTCATAGTCAAATCATTTCATTCTCTCAGAGCGTGATCCCAATGAGAGTGTCAACCAAACTTGACACCAGCTGTGGCCGAAAACCTTCCCAAGCGCGAAGGACATTTTTCGGATCGAATGGAATACCTTCTCAACCGGCACCCTCTTCACTAACGTAAGGGTGTATGCTCTGGTACCATCTTTTGGCAGGACCTTGAAGAAGAGGGATTACCAAACTGACTTTAGCCCAGTCCTTGCAGAGAGATTTTCTAAAATAGTCCAGTTTGATTTTGCAATCCTGTATCAAGCATTGAGTATCGGTAGAGTGACCTTTGAACGGATCGACATCTAATTTCTCTGGTTTCTTCTGTCGCTGGGTTGACCGCTTACCCTTGCGTTCTTTCCAAAGATACTCAGCCAGCTCATGACACCGCTTATTATACTTTTCATTCCTTGCAGCAGTACAGTGGAACTTGCGTCTTCCAAGAACTTTCCGCGGATCGGGGGGCGCGGAGTCCGAATCGCCATCTGACGAGGAGTCGGAATCAGCCGATTGTCCACCGCCTCCAGCGTTTCCACAACGGGGAGGAAGATTTCCTCCACTGCCACCAGCGTTGGTGCAGGGGCCCCCCCTAGGGGAATCATACCCAATAAAACCATCTTCGCCGGCACATCTTCGTCCATTCTGTTGGGTAATGGGTTAGCGAGTGGGGGAGGAGGTTGTTGACTAGCGGCACGAGTGTTAACCGCATAGTCGCTTAAAAAATCAGGGCAGTCACTATGCCTAGTGTGCCTCACACTCAGATAGTACCCGCATCAGTTCTCTTTGGACTTTGGCAGAGGAGCATTGTTCAAAGGTCTCGACCAAATCTTGATCGGCTCAAAGTCACTCTTGAGACATGGAAACCTATGCGCATAGCGAATATCGCTTCCTTCAGCCACAACCCTACAGTCAGGCGAACAAACACCCGTAGGCGCTGGCGCCTCTGACCTTCCGGCAAAACCAGGATGTCCAACATTACCCAAAGATTTTGCTGGTGCGGCTGGTGCTATTGCCGAATCAAAGGGACCTGGGACATGTAGAGTGGTGGGTAGAGGGGTTTGCCTTGCTACCGCAAAGGGTCATTCTCCTTCGATAGGTATCGCCGGCCTGTTTTGTTCCACGGCGTGAGGGGCAGGTACAATTGACGATCGTGGTAAAGGGGAAGGGGTTGCAGGGACAGCCTCCAGAGGTGGTGGCTGAGGACAATTGTGTCTCGATGATTTCCGCGAGGAAATGGAGGTAGATTTGGTAACCCCGAGAGGACATGACGATGGCCGGAGGCTTTTGAGGGAAGGAGTTGTTTCTCTTGATCAGACCACCTCACTGAAGGCCACTTCGAGAGGGGTTCAATGTTCACGTGCTTCGGCCATCTGCCTTGGCCATTCCGCAAGCTGCTCTTGCCGTGCGATGAATTGTCTGCCCACTTGTTTCAACCAAGGTTGATATTTCTCATTAATCATGCAGGCTACGACTTCAGCAGCATAATGAGGAGGGGGTTCTATTCCCAAAGGAAGGGCAGGGGCAGTGTTCATAATCACGTAATTCTCAGCGCCAATGGAGTACCCTTTGGCAGCGGCCTGCTCCAAGGCTTCTACCAGTTTCCGAATCATCTGATCGGACATCGCTAACTGGCGGAGGTTTTTCTGGCTGGTATTCCATTCAACGATTAGAGTTTTCAACCATCTCAGTTTCAAATACATGCTGATGCTCTTCAGCAAGATTGAGGAGGTGGCTTTGTGCATCTTGCATCTGCCGTGTGATTTCCTCAAGTATGTATGGTTCAACGAGATCTTTAATGAAATCAGCGAAAGTCATCTTCCTTCGTCTATTCTGGGGTATTCTCCGTCTTATTCATGGGTCATGAGTCAAACATTGGAGGAAGCCGCAAGGGTCTTCAATCTCCATCTCTGTGACTGTACGAGGTATTTCAATCTCAAAGGTAGGATCATTTTCAATGTCATATATCACGAGCTGCTGGATTGGCCGCCAACTAATTCATTTCAGGTCGGCTCTTGCAGCGGTTCGAGATATTTCTCGTTCAATACAAGTAATGCGCTCAGAACGAGCATGAGGGTGGGACACAGCTATAGTTGAAGACATTGTTCTTTCCACCCGATGCTTCTTGTACCAGACAAGGGACTCGTAATCAAAGAATGTCCAAACTGTAGGCTAAACAACGATTCTGAGAACAGAGTTAAGCGAGTGCACTTAACTAAATACTGTAACGGGGGCACCCTGGAGACAGGTAAACTCTAAGGTGGTGACCGCACCAAACACTCAAAGTAGAAGAAAAAGATGAGGTAAAATAATTCAGAAGAAAAAACGGTAAAACCTAATATAGTTAAGCTCCAAGCTTAACTCAATTTAGTTCTCACGAGGAAAAGTTGGTTTTCGAAGTAGAATGCCAAATGCTTAAACTTAAGTAGATATCAGATTTAGGGCTTTGACATTCACCACTACTTCCGACCTTGTGCGAGCACCCTTGTCCTGGTCAGGGTTTGTCCGAGGTCTACCCTCGATCAGGATTTATCCTGTCGGAAGGGTCGGACACACTCGGGAACACTTAACTATGTCAATAGGATATGAGTTTCAGCCATGCATCTCCAATACAACCGCAGGAAGAAAAACTCTTGTTATCGAAGTCATACCAGTGGCTATCTGTTATGACAACACCCGGAGTGAATGCCTAGGTGGTGGACTCACTGACAGAGTGGTAGTTTCGTCTATACAAGGTGTGCTGTGCGTCATTTAATCTGCCCGACTGTCCAATGTGACCGAGTGGTAGTTTCGTCTATACAAGCTGTGCAGTTGATGATTTAATCTGCGCGACTATCCAATGTGATAAATTGACATGCAAGCTCCCCCGGTGAGATGTAGCCGATGGTTGGCTGAGTGGGCGCTACCCATAGCCAGCCTCTCCGGACATACTCTACCGTGATAAGACTCATACCTCTTGAGTCCAATAACAACCCATAGTAATGCTACCAATCAAGAGAAGAAGGTCCGGGCTGGTTACTGAGGTATTTGTCTCGCAAGCACCCTGGCCATGTGAGACTACCTGAGTACCGATAGGAAGACTACCCTACAACCCGTAGGCTGGAATAGACTCCTAGATGCCCGAGAGACCATATCTGGGCTACCCCCATGTTGGCGGTTACCCATACTCCCTGGATATATCCTGCGAACGACATTCCGTCGCACAGACTGCGACGACTTATCCGGTGTTACGGCAGCTGCTGTAATGACCTCTTTTCAATAGCAAACGAGCAACTCAACAGCCGTCTGCCTATAACGCGCGGTCCCAATTCTGGGGCCAGAGGGGGGTGTTAGCTAAACCCACCCAAGTTTAATAGTATGTTCGGACCACCCTTACACAGGCGTGGGGTCTCCCCACACAGATGGGTGTGCGCCCAAGAACATCTCAGAGCCCATAGAATCTGACGCAATCGACCTCTAAGTTCTAGGATGACTTTACCGCTCAAGGTAGGGTAACATGGGTTCCTCAGTAGGGTAACTGGGACCCATGGGCATACGAACCAAATTCCTAAGGTAGGGTTTTTTTTTTTCTTTTTTTTTTTTTTTTCTTTTTTTAAATCATATGTTCATTGTTTCTACGGTACAAGAAATGACATGCATCTTTAACGATATGGCCAAAACAAAACCGAAAATCAAAATATCAATCAACAAAAGAAATAATCATAACCATTTCCCCCAACGCGACCAATAATCGTCGCAAAGCAGCCGTAGCTAAAATAAATGACAGTATAAAAAACCGCTTAACTAGTCTCGAGGGCCAGGGGCGGGCAGGGGGGTAGAGCGAAAGAGGGGGTTCGTGGGGGTGTGGAGGAGGGGCAGGACAGGATGGCATGTTCGAAGGTCTGCAGTGCCTCAGAGCATAAAGGACAGCACGTGTCGGCATCAGGATCCTCCCACGAGGGGTGCGCCGCGAGGTAGCTCTTCCCAGAACGTATCTGGTGTATTCTGCCCGCAACAAATTTGCCCAAGCCCATAAAGGGATGGGGGCGCGTTGTGGGCGGAAAGGGGTAGTATGGGGGGGCTGGGGTGGCGGACCAGTCAGAGAGGAGAAGTTGTTTAGCCCTTAATTTGAGGCGTGCGTACGATGGGACAACCCCAGGTACCGGGGGTAAATAGTCTGTCAAGTGGAGGGAGATGGGCGGCAGGGTGGCTACGTCGTGGACGAGGGGGGTGGCTGCATTGGCCAAGGCCGTGATGGCGTTGTGTCGATATCTGGGATTCTTTAACTTGTCCCGGGCCGAACGCCAGTCGAGGTTAAAGAAGAGGTAGGGTTGTGAGGTAATCTGCCCACGCGCTATCAAGGTGGCGCGGTGTGGCGAGAAGGTGGGGATGGACGTAGGGAGACGTGCTGTGGCAGGGTTTATCTCTGGAGGGCAGCAGATGAGCCTTAGGCCGGCAAGGCGGCGTTGGTGGCGTACAAGTACAAGTAGCGGGGGAAGACAGGCTTCCCTGTGCAAACATGTTAGGTTGGTGGAGGAGAAGCAGTTGGTGATCCACCTACAGACCCGATGCCAGAAAACAGACATTGGGCCCATGATAGACGGGGGGGTTCCAGACAGTGGACCCGTACAGAAGGATTGGAGCAAGGAGCGAACGCGCCAAGGAGAGACAAAGGTGGGGGGGAAGGCCCATCCCAGGGAGGGAGAGGCGGCGGATCGTGGCCAGGGCGGCATTTGCGAGCCTGTCCCTCCAAGGAAGTGGGACCTTGGGTCAAAGGCGGGGGTGAAGATGAAGCCCAGCCACTTCAGGTGGGACTGTGGATAGAAAAGTTGATCTTCCAGTCGTAAGGTAGGGTAACTTTGCCCTCATATACCTTTAACCTCTCAGGATGTCCTCCAGTCGACCACAGAAGTGGTCTCGGAGATCTATGTAACATTCCCATAATTCTCTGGACCTTATGCGAATGTTCTCCCAATAGGTTACCCTGCCTCATAGAGTGCCTATGGCCACTCTACTGTTCCCAAGGACTTGCCTTTAGGCGAACCAGCATTCTTGCACACCAATATACCAGACCATACAACCTCTGGCTACCACTTGGTATTCCATTTGGGCTAAGGTGATACTGATTCTAGCTACATATTGTAGGGTCGTTACATGCGGTTGTATTGGAGATGAAGTGCAGCAACTCATATCCTATTGACAGAGTTAAGTGTACCAGGGTTGGTTCGAAACTTGTGACTGGATGATTCCTGATTCAGGGTAGACCTCGGACAAGTCCTGAGCAGGACAGAGTACTCACACAAGGTCGCTGTACTGGAGAATGTCAAAGGCTTAAATCTGATATCTACTTTAGGTTAAGCTTTTGGCATTCTACTTCAATAACCAACTTTCCTCCATAGCACTTATTGACTGCAGCTTTCAGCTTAACGATATTAAGTTTTACCGTTTGATTCTTTTCGTATTATTTACCTCATATCCATCTTCTACTTTCAGTGTTTGGTGCGGTTTCAACCTTAGAGTTCACCTCTCTATAGGGTGCCCGGGTTTCACCCCCCTCCCCATTGTACATAGCGATTTCATGATCATTGATGCAACAGAGGCCTACCTTCTACTGGTGTCAAGCTGGCACCGAGCCCTGCAACCTTCAGGTGGCAGATCCAGGATTGGATCTGTTCTTGTTAAGGAATCTGCCATGGAGTCCTGAAATCGTGAGCTTCCCCTCTCAGCCTTCTCAGGACCCTCCCGACAGTATATACCAATCTCATGAGTATTGATGCAATAGAGACGTACCTTATACTAGTATGAAGCTGGCGTTTAACCCAGCAGCCTCCTGGTATCAGATCCAGGATCGGATATCTGGTTATTGAAGAATCCGCCATCAAGTCCTGGGATCACCAGTATCCCCTCTCAGCCCTGCCAAGACCCCCCTCAAAGTAGATAGTATTGATGCGACAGAGACATACCATATAGCAACATGAAGAGAGCATGGAGCCCAGCAAGATCCCGGTATTAAAGTCTTGATTGGTTCTGTGGTTGAGGTGGAGGATTTTACTGAGTGCCAAGGAAGATGGATATTTAGGGTTGTGATGGTAGAAGAATTTCTCAAGCCATGTTTGAGGCTATGTGCTGACAAACAACCATGAACTACACCAAGAAATATTCAGGGGTAAATCATGATGGGGGATGGTGTTGAGGAATGAGTCTGGATGCATGAGACACTAAGTGGCCTAGTATTAGGTGTCAAGGCAGAATGTGTTCAATTACCTTGTCTGTAGAGGTCTACGATGTAGGGAACGCAACAGAGGGTTCACAGGATCCACACGAGGCACGGGAAGCAACTCAGGATGCACAGGACACAGGGAAATCAGATTTGATGTCATGTCAGGCAGGACGCAATGGTCCTACATCTGATGCAGGGTATCTTTTTGCTGATGCAAGTTACTTCGATCTGCTGATAGATGCAGCCTAGTATTGTGTCTTCGTTGTGTTGCCTGGCATTGGGAGTAATAACACATTTTTTGCATATCCTGCCTTTTACGCGCAGGTCATATACTACTGATCATTCACCCTTGTAGTTTATGGATCTGGTTATTCTATTCTATGGCTTGTTTATTTATCTGTAGATTTTATATTATTATATTAGGATCATGTTGCTCCCTCAATCAATTCCTGATCCCAATTATCATTCCAGATGCCTTCTGATATCTCGATCTATTAATATACATCGTTGAATGTTCCAAGATTGGTATTGCTATTGACAATCTGTGGCAAATGCCCCTCTGGGTTAAGGTGCGCCAGGCGAGAATTGTCCCTATGTCAACCAGAGTAAACTTGCAAGCCTCGTCCATCATTTGTAGGGTAACAAGGCATTGTACAACCCATCCTCCGTCTCCTGTACACACCCGGCGATTGAAATCTCAACACCACGAGATTATCACCACTTTTCCAAACTCCACCCCTTGTCATGAGTTCGCTCTTGCGGCTGGAGTGCATCTCCCCTTATCTTCTCCTCCCCTTAGGCTTATCCCTTTGGGCTTTCTTCACTCTGGGTTGATGGATTTCGTCTTTTTTTTGATGAAGTTTCCTCTTCCTGACCCGCTTTTGCTCTGCCTCGCGAAGAGCATTTGCACGGTCGGCAACACTGTTCTCAACCCCTATGTTAAAGACGGCCGGGTATATGGTTTGCAGTAAGAGAAAACATTTCAACAGGCCACGGTCGATTTCTCTACTCTCTTTCTCTTTAAGAGGCTGCCTAGTCAAGACATGAACGCGTTTTCCGATAGTTTCTACGGTACAGAGTTGGGTCTACCCCGCTTCCTCATACTCCTCACACGGTTGGATCGGCTGGCACCCTACTGCTTCTCCATTTTTTTGGCTGGTACCCGCAACTACCTGGCTGGTATCCATAACTACTTCTTGACCATTCGGACTATAACCACGGTCAGTCATGGCCTGCCTCTGGGAGGATCGTATTGCACTATCTCCTTCCGCTTTTTCGAGTGTGCGGCGAAAATAGATGGCATGGTAGCCTCCCCAGGACTTCGATCATGCCGAGCCTGGCCCCTCCCCCCCTGACTGTGCGGAATTTTCAAGTGGTCTCCATGACGTTTGCTTTTTGTTTTTCCTTTGTTCGGATGATCGTGTCATGGGTCTTCCTGACTCTTCCTGCTTGTTCTTTGATTTGATTCCCTTCGCCTGTCTTCTTCGCTAGTCAAGGGTTTCTTGTTGGGGGCGAGCTGTGCAGTTGATTCCACACCTGAGGGACTTGGGGGGTTGGCTTTTTCCCAGGGGTAGTTGGGGATTTTTTTATGCCATAGCGTAAGCTGCATGCCAGATTTTGTACCCTAAAAAAATAATAATATTATTCAAAAAAAAAAAAAAAAAAAAGGCAATGTACAACCACTATAGGGCTGGAGTTTGCTGCGCTCAAGAAGTGAATGCTGGCTAGGTGGCTCTCTCAACCCAGGCATCTGGGGTTTGTGATTTTTTAGAGTGCCAAGAGCTTGAATACAGGATGGGGCTGGAGCGCTCCCTACATCTCTTCGCTTCCAGCCAGCCCCTAAATCCCATCATTTTGACTCCTGTGGTTCCTAAAGTCGAGAGCCCCCATGCAGCGTGAATGGTGCATGTTATATATTTCCATAGCTTGGAATGCAAGAACTGGAATTTCTAGTTTCGTTAGTATCTGAACAATAAGTGATTTGAGTATCTCACTGTCCTCTGGAAGACGATGCTCTGGCGGCCAATTACGTGAGTTGTATCCATTCAATCCACAACCTATAATCTAAATCGAAACCCCAAAACTACACTAAAATTGGCCATGTTGGCAATGTCGTCCCGGCGTCCCTTCAGCATCCTACCACTGTCAGGCACAATTGTAATGCTAGTTGTGTCCAAATATTCTACCAAGTACTGTGAGAGATCTCAACCCTAACGTTTTCACAGATTACAGATTCAATGGTCAGATTTGGATACCATGTTAACTACTATATCCCCGCAGAATTCCCTTTTGGGATTGTTGTTATTCCATTACCGCCATGCAGGCAAGATTTGCACCTCATCCACTAGGTCGCCAAACTCAGCCGAGTACATGGAAATAGTACCCAAATGGTGTAAATGATCACAAAGCTTACTGAGTAAATGTGTCTTCATAAAGATCAAATGTGATTCACAAAAGGTCTAGGGCATATATTCCTCAGATTATTCTTCCTGTTCTGCATCACATATTTTGATAGTGACACTTTGATGGCAGCTCGCTCACAACCTGATGATAACTGGGGTTGGGTAGATAAGGGTGCCAAGCATGGAGAAAAGCACGTGGGTGGTGGTTCCTGTATGTGATGATAACGATCTGGATGTTCGATGTATGATACAGGAAGCTCTCTACTCGTAGCTCATACTAAATACAGAAGAGAGCGCACAAACACTCAAAACAGGAAAAGCCCACACAATGGGAAAAACCACCAAGTGGCAGTCACGACCCTAAACCGGTCGTACCCCCCACTAACTATCATACCCTAACACCTATGGGATTCCAGCTATCACTTCCCTGAATCCCATGCAGTGACAAACACATTGTATGATTGTGCTAAACAGCATGAAAAAAAACTAAACTTTTGTTACGACAAAAATGAAACACAAACAGGTATTATGATAGCTCTCAGCTCATCATAGACAACATCCTCGTAAATCCCTGGTGTTTCCCACTCTCCAGACCCTTGGTTAATCCGTCAGCTATCATCTCATCTGTTCTACGATACATGATTGTGACTTCGCCCTCACTTACTAGCTCTCTTAGCCAGAAATATCGAACGCCCACATGGTGTGTAGAGGCCCTGAACTGGCCATTCATGAGACTAGCAATACAGGGTTGATTGTCGTTGAACACAGATATAGGAATAACCTCTTTGACCTCTCGGTATAATGTGGCCTGGATCTTTGCCAACCAAATACCCTCCTCAAGAGCAAGGGCAGGTGATTTTGACACTGCTTTCTGGCATTGAGACTTCCAGTGAACAATGGCTCTATATCAATCGACTATAACAAAACCCATAGTCGATCTCATACCATCCACCTCTGCAGCGAAATCGGCATCGGCCTAGACAGTGATTGAGGCTTTCTTCTCATGCTTTCCTTTTTCTCATCCTCCCAAACCTCTGTCATCGCTCGTTCTTAGACGAATTCGTAGTATGAAAGAGTCCTTCAAATAGTGTAAAATCCTCTTAACGGCTACCCAATGTAACATAGATGGGTCAGCGGCGAAAGGTCCTACTAATCCGGTTGCATATGCGATGTCGGCACGTGTTGTAATTGCGGCACAAGTGAGGCTTCTGATAGCCTCCTGGTATAGTCCCTTGTCGGCCGCTTCATCCTCCTCCGTTTTGGCATGGAATTTCGCTTTGACGTCTATGGGTATGGCATACCCTTTGCATTCGTCCATCGGAAACCATTTCAAAACCTAATTGAGGTATACTCTTTGACTGAGGTAGACAATGCACCACCCCTGGTCCAGTTCCCCCGACATGTGTAGAAAAAACTTGACATTCCCAAGATCTTTGATAGTGAAATGCCGTCGAATGGGGGAACGCATGCTCTGAACGTCCTCTGCACTCCCGATAAGCAAAATATCGTTGATACAGGCGATTATTGTAGCTCCGGCCGGAGTGGCATATATTCCAGCTTTGAATTCCCAGCCGTGCATTCACATCTCCTTCGTGAAATACGATTCCAACGTATTATACCAATTGTGTCCTGCCTGCTTTAGCCCATGGAGGCTTCGGTGTAAGCGCACTCTGACGGCGACTCGCAACTCGATTCTATTATTGTTTAGGATTATGTTCCCATTATTAGCAAGACCAAACTCCTTGGGTAGAGGTAGATAGAGTTCCTCCTCAACTTTGCTTTCTAGGCAGGTGGTGACAATATCCCGTTGGATGATTTCTTTATTCTCCATTGCTGCTCTTGATAGGACAGTCCAAATGGCCGCAAAGGAGATGGTGGGGCTGTGGGTTTCAGAGTAGTCGATACCTTCTCTCTATCGGAATCCGTGTGGGACGAGACGTGCTTTATATGTCACCACCTTTCAGTCCTCACCTATCTTCTCCTGAAGCACCATTGTAGAAGATATCGCCCCTGCATCCTTTGGTATATTTCCTTCCTCCACCACGGACCACGTCTTGTGTCCTTCGAATCAAATCAACTCGCTGTTGATTGCCTCAATCCAGTTGGTGCGAATAGATCCATCCAGTGCATCCGTGATAGTTCTTGGTCCATCGGTAACCAATAAAGCTAAATCAATACTTGTGGCCTGATTGCTTCTTCCTTCTCCTCCGGTCTCTCTCCTACTCGGTCTCAGCCCACTAGGAGACCGTCTCAAGTAGCTTCCAAGAGTATTCACTATCTGACTAGGAGTGCAACCCTTCGGAGTCTTCTTTACCACTCGCTCTGGTTCTCTTCTAACTTCTGCAAAGTTTATGCGTTGGCTCCCTCCGCTATGCTCGTGTTCTCCTGCTTCCTCCTCATCGTCATTAGCATGATCAAAATCAGGGCTACTGTGACTCTCAACATCATCCAGGCCTGGATCGAAATCTGTGTGTTCTACTCTGAGAAACGCAGACAATAGAATCATTAGTCGACACAAGGCAAAAGATCTGTTGCTTGAGAGGTTTGTAAAAGGGACAGTCTACATGGAAGACAACGTCGTGTACTATATTAATTTCTTCAGCTTTGGATCGTAGAGGTGGTATTGCTTGATTGATAGCGTGTATCCTATAAAGATCAGAAAAACCAATGCTCTGCACGAGGGCTCCATTTCTTGTCCACTTGTTTTGCTGGGTAGATGTGGGTGTACGCTGTGCATCCCCAGACTCGTAAGTGTTGAATGTTAGGTTTGTTGCCAAACCATAATTCGTAGAGCGTCGCATCTATTCCATGCGTCCCTTTTGTAATAGACAGGTTCTTAAATTAAACCGCTGTCTGTACGGCTTCAGCCCATTAGATCTTCGAAGCACTGGCTTGTTGTAGTAATGCGTTCGCTCTACCAACAAGTACTCAATTGCTGTTCTCAGAGACGCCATCCTGCTGTGGCGTATAGGGAACTGTAGACTGCAACTCTATTCCACATTTTCTCAGCACTCTCTGAAATGCCTTGCCAGTGTACTCTCCTCGAGCGTCTGTACGCAGAGCCTTGATCACGTAGTACTTGCCACTGCCGTGATGTTGCCGTTCCCCATGAGTCTTGTATGCCTTGACAGACTCAGCTGCATCACTCTTCTTTTTAAGGAAATAGACGGCAGTAAACTTCGTAAAATCGTGTATAAGTAGCATGAAGTACCAACAACCTCCAAATGACTTCTGTTGCATAGGACCACATAGGTCTGAATAGATCAGCTCAAGTGGAGCAGAGGTACGCTGTGCTGCTGGCTTGAATGGCGTTCAGATCATCTTTCCTTTTGAACAAGCATCGCATTGACCGGTTATTGAGTTTACTTGTAGAGCAGGCAACCCAGAGAAGAGCTCATTACTGCTCATCTTGAGTAGAGCTAGATGGTGGAGAGGGCCTAAAGGATAGTGCCATAATGTCGTCAATGTCGGATCCTTCAACGAAATAACAAGCCCTAGATCCGGGACGCTCGCATCTGTGAGAATCATATAGAGTCGGTCCACCTTCTTTGCAATGGCCATTAGAATACCATCGCAGAAGACCTCTGCAATGTCCCTCTTACACGATATATTGATCTCCTTTACTGTAAGCGGGCTTAGGGAGATTAAATTTGTCGAACCGGGGCTGGGAATATGTAAGACATCTTGAAGGAGTATGGTCTGCGATCCCTGGCTAGGTGACCATATCCTAATGCTCACTGTACAGATTCCAGCGGCAGAGACCAAATCACCTGTAGTGGTACGCATTTGTCGTTCATCACAAGTCAGGCGTTTGGAAGTTCCCTCCAGGAATACACCAGCATGCTTCGTCATTTGATTAGTGCAACCAGAGTCTATTACCCAATCTATATCAGGCACGACATGCTTCCCCATCATTCCCTTTTCCACTCGCCTCTCCTCTTGCACGCTCTCTGCATTGGTGTCGGTAACCAGCAAGAGCTACTCCTCCATGACACCAGCTCTGCCAGTCTGGTTCACGCTGCGTGGGACGGAGATTCCCAATGCTGTGTGTTCGTTTGGCTGCGCTCGACACTCGCGAATCTTATGACCGGGTTTTCCACTGTGGTGGCAAGACCCGGCAAACTTTCCTTTTATATGTTTGCTTCTACCAGCAGGGGCAACCCCTTTTCTCGAATAGTTGGACGGCTTCTGGAATCGACCTGTCTTAGTAGACTTTGAAGGGAGAGCTTGGCCAGGCTCGGTATCCCGCTCGTGTCGTAGTTCAACTTCGTAGGCAGTAAGCTTTGCCTTGAGTTCTGTGTAGTCTATGATTGTCGTTTGTGAAGACAGAAAACCCTTGGTGACCATGATCCATATCTTCTATTCAGGCGTCTTGGGAAGGCTCTCAAATAGAGGGAAAATCATCTGTGCATACGTAGGTGTATTTCGGCTAATAACAAGCTTATCCTGTAGCTTGCGGATCTTATTAATGTACTTGAGTCCAGTGCCGCATTCCTCAAGGTTATATTCGTACAGCTCTTTCTGTAAGTGATTTGCGTCGTAGCCACCTACAGTCTCGTAGTTGCTCTGGACGTCTTTCCAATTCTTCCCTGGTATTATCCATACTTCGTTGTAGTAGGAAACAGTGATGGTGTCTGTCATACCCAGGCAAAGAGTTCCAACAGCCTTCTGAATCCTCCTCCTCTGCGCTTGGTATCGGTCCAAGGCAGTCTGGTACTCTCTAGGCAGAACGAAAATGGTGGAGTCAGGCTGCTTCACAATCTCTTCATCACCGATCGTCAAATCCCACAGTCCCTCCCGTTGGAGGACATCTGTCTTTGGCATGGACCTCATGCAATATTTCGTTGCATCAAGCTTCGGAAAGTCTGATCCCATCAGAGATCCTGAATCTTCTTGTTCGGTCATCTTGTATTCCGTGAAAAACAGCCTCTGTTGACTAGGTACCTGTGTTAGCCTGGCCAGCAATACACTACTTGGTTGCCTAGATGGATGGATGGATGGATGGATGGATGGATTTGTTTGATCGTGTTCCGTGAAAACCTTTCTCCTCAACAGGTAGAAAAGGTTTTCCTAGCGTTTTCCGGACTTCTTAGGCCGGGCTCATAACCTGATAGCAATACTTTGATATCAGCTCGCTCACAACCCAATGATAACTGGGGTAGCGTAGGTAACGGCGCGTAGTATGGAGAAAAGCACGTAGGTGGTGGTTCCGCTATGTGATGATATCGATGTGGATGTTCAATGTACGATACAGGAAGCTCTCTACTGGTAGCTCAGACTAAATACAGAAGAGAGCGCACAAACACACAAAACAGGGAAAGCCCACACAATGGGAAAAACCCCCAAGTGGCAGTCACGACCCTAAACCGGTCGTACCCCAAACTGACTATCATACTCTAACAACTATGTCATTCCTGCTATCACATTTGGCATCATGTGGAGAGTCCAATGCCCTCTCTTATCTTTGGGGTATGATGTCACATCTCCCTTCATTGCTTATCGAGCTTCGCACATATGTGTTTAGTTACTGGAAACTCTCAAAAGATATAGTTCATCTTGTGAAACATGTCCAGAAATTCGTGCATATAGGTGATTGTTTCCACTGTATGGCTTTGGTATTGCGCCATCATATTGAAATCGACCAGTGCCCTGACCCATCTAGGAGGATGCTTGTACTGTATGTGTAACGACCCTATGATATGTAGCTACAATCACTATCACCTTAGCCAAAATGGTATACCAAGTGGTAACCAGACGTGGTATAGAACAGTATACTGAGTATGCAAAAGGCTCGTTTACCCAAAGCAAGGCCCAGGCGATAATGGAGTAGGTTTAGGTACTCTATTAGGCATGGTAACCTTTTGGGAGTAAGTTTGCATAAAGTTAAGAAAATCTGGAAATGTTATACGGGCCTCTGAAACTAGATCAGGGGTGGACAGGAGGATTTTTGAAGGTATAAAAGACATCAGAGAGCAAGGTTATCTGGCCTTAGGTATTGGACAATTATGCGTATAGATCCCACTTACCCTACTGAGGTATCCAAGTTATGCTACATTTACCGGAAAAGTCATCCTACAACATCTTGGTTAATTGCATCACTTTCTACAGGCTCTTAGATATTCATGGGCGGACAGGCATCTGCAGGAGTCGCTCAGACGCCTGAGGAATGGTGCCCTGAACATGTTATGTCACTTGGGCAGGTTGAACTAACACCCCCCTCTGGCCACAGTCTTGGGACTGTGGGTCAGAGGCAGAGAGCAGAGTAGTTGGTCTTTTGCTAGTAAAAAGAGGTTATTGGAGAAGCTGTTGTAACAGCGAATAAGTAATGGCCCTCTGTCCGACAGAATGTCGTTCGCAGGATATATATGGGGGGTGTGGGTAACGGCCAAAAAAAGAAGTTGCATATAAATGGTCCCTCTGCCAGCTAGAAGGCCATCTTTGCCTACAGGTAGTAGGGTAGTCGTCCTAGAGGTACTTAGGTAGTCCCCGGAGGCCAGGGCCCTTGGGGGACACTTACCTTAGTAACGAGCTAAAACCTTCTCCTCTTAATATGTAGCATTACTATGGGTTGTCAGTTGACTCTAGAGGTATGAGTCTTATCACGGTAGAGTATGTGCTAACAGGATGGCTAAAGGTAGCTCCCATGTGGCCAACCATTAGTTAAATCTCACCGTGGGAGCTTGCATGTCTAAATTATCGCATTGAGTAGTTGCGTAGATTAAATAAGGCTTTTTGTTTTTCTTTTTATTTTCTTTTATTTTCTTTAAATAATATGTTCGTGGTTTCTACAGTACAAGAAATGACATGCATCTTTAATGATATGGCCAAAACAAAACCGAAAATCAAACTTACAATCAACAAAAGAAACAACCGTAACCAGTTCCCCCAACGTGAGGAATAATCGTCGCAATGCAGCCAAAGCTAAAATAAAGGAAAGTATATAGCCACCATCTAGCCTCGAGGGCCTGGGGAGGGTGGGTTGGTAGAGGAAAAAAGCGGATTTGGGAGAGGCGTGTGAAGTGAAGGGGTGAGCGGTGGCATCCCGCAGGCGAAACCAGTGTGAGCGGTGCGAATAAACTCATCCAGGGCAATAAGCAGTTGCTGGTCAGACCAGAGAGTGGCCTCAGAGGCAAAGTCCGAGACCCCTTGGAGGAGGCACGATGTCTGATGGGCGGACAAGGGACAGGACAGGATGGCATGCTCGAAGGTATGTGGGGCCCCGGAGCATATTGGGCAGGATGTGTCGGCATCATGATTGTCCAATGAGGGGTGAGCCACGAGGTCGCTTTTTCCAGAGCGCATCTGGTGGATCCTGTAGGCAACAAACTTTCCCAGACCCATAAAGGGATGGGGGCATGTCGAGGGGGGATAACGGGAGTATGGGGGGCCGGGGTGGTAGACCAGTCAAAGAGCAGGAGTTGCTTGGCTGGGCTCTTGAGACGCGCATGCAATAGGACAACCCCGGGAAAAGGGGGGAGATAGTCCGTCAGATAGAGGGAGATAGGGGGTAGTGTGACCACATCGTGGACGAGGGGAACGGCCGAGTGAGCTAAAGCAGTTATGGCGCCATGGCGGTACCTTGGCTTCCTGACCTTGTCCGCAGCGGAGCGTCAGTAAAGATTAAAGAAGAGGTATGGCTGTGAGGTGATCTTCCCACACGCCACTAGTCGGGCACGGTGAGGCAAAAAGGTGGAGACTGACTTAGGAAGGCGTGCAGAGGCTGGGTTTATTTCTGGGGTGAGGCAAATAAGCCTCTGGCCTGCAAGGTGGCGCTGGTGGCATACGAGAACAGGCAGTAGAGGGAGACAGGCCTCCCTGTGCAAGCACGTCATGTTGGTGGTGGTAAATGAGTTGGTGATCCACCTGCAGACCAGATGCCAGAAAACGGACATTGGGTTCATCATGGGCGTGGGAGGGTTCCAAACAGCTGACCTGTACAAAGGTATTGGGGCCCAAGGCGAGCGTGCCAGGGAGAGACACAGGTGGGGGGGGAGCCCCCTCTGAGCAGGGGAGAGGCGACGAATCATGGCTAGTGCAGCGTTGGCGAGGGTGTACATCCTGGAGAAGTTGGACCTTGGGTCAAAGGAGAGGGTGAAGATAAAGCCCAGCCACTTCAGGCGGCACGGTGGATACAAGAGTTGACCCTTAAGTTGTACCGGGAGGGACACGGTGACTCATTGCTCCTGCCGGTCCTCCAGTAGATCAGTTCAGTTTATGGAATGGAGAAGGAGATATTGATCGGGGAGGCCTTTCTCTTGAGTGACGAGAAGGATTTCTGAAGAAGGCGAACATTGGTCCTGTAGGAGGGTGAGGTAAAGTTGACAGCACAGTCATCGATGTAGGAGACAATAAGTGATTGAGGGATTTCCAGGTGGAGGGAGGAGACATATTTGAGGAATATTAAGGGTGAGATAGGGGAGCCCTGAGGGACACCTCTTGAGACAGGAGCGAATGAGCGAGGGGACCCCTGGAATGTTAGGCGGCAGGAACGGTCTCTCAGAAAAGAGCCGACCCACTAAACCAGGTAGGGGCTCACCCCCTTCCAGTGGAGGAGAGAGAGAAGGGACGGAGACTCCACATTGTCGAAACTCCCTTTCACATCGAGGAAGAGAGTGGAGCCCTTATAGCGGAGTTGGTGGAAAGAGTTAATGTGGTGTTGTAGGACAAGGGCAGCATCCGAAGTGGATCTCCCAGGGAGAGACCAACACTGGAGGGGTTGAATCAGTAATCAGGTTACCGCCCAGGCGGAGAGGCGGGAGGTTGCTACTCTCCCAAGGATCTTTGAAACCGTCTGGAGGAGGACAATCACCCTGAAGGATGAGGGTATGTCCTAGGAGGGTTTACCCGGTTTGTCGAGAACGATACCAAGTGCCTTCTTGTGGCAGGGAGGGGGGAAACCATAGGGCCGCAGGGGGTCCAGGAGGGAGGGGAGCAAGGAGGGTTTGAGGCGGTGGACAGACTGCGAGACCGAATACAGGATGTGGTCTGGACTGGGGGCGGAGGCGTTCGAGGATTTGGCAAAGGCTCTCGATACTTCCTCAGAGTGGAGGGGGGCATAGTCCTCGTGGGGCATGCGGCGGCGCAGTGGGGGGGGAGGGGGCTTGTGTGGCAAAAATTGATGAGGGAGGGTTTCTGCTACCTCCGATGATTTAGTGGCCCCGGCATATCCGGGAACCTCTGTGGCGGGCAGCCAAACACAAACCTTTTGGCAGTGCAGAGACAGTGTGGAGTGGCCGATGATAAGAAGTCCGACTAGTCAGTCTTCTTGGCCCAGGCAATGGCCTTAAAGTATGTTCTCCTAGAGGTCTTGACATTGCTCTTGTTGAGGGGAGACGGGTCAAGAAGGGAGATCCTTGCAAATTTGTGGTATTCCCTTCTCAGGGACGAGAGACCAGGGGACCACCATGGCTTCAGGCGAGAACACAGACACCTGCCCAGGGCATGAGAGGTCAGGATGTAGGTCAGGTGAGTGGAGGAGATGTCAAACCATCTTCTAAGAGAATTTGGTATGGGCCTTGGCGGACAGGGTATTGCGGTGCTGGCGTCTGGGGTTTGCCCAACCGCTTGCAGGTCGAGGAGAAGCCAGTGTGTAGTGGGGGAGCGGAGAATGATCACAGGTGGTTGCAGTGTTTTTGCACACGGGACGTGGTCTGAGCTGGTGGAGGGAGGGGGTGTGTCCCATGAGAGGACGAGGTGAAAAAGAGCAGTATTCGCAAAGGCCAGATCCAAAACAGAGGGTCACGAGATGGTGTCAAACAGGAAGCGAGTGTATATCACAGGGGTGTTGAGGAGATGGTATGGGATGTTGAAAGCAGCAACCATATAGCATGCAGAAAGAATAGATCCCCTCTCAGAAAGGGAGCGGCAGGGATCTGCCAGCGGATGATGGAGGTTAAAGTTACCCAGAACAAGGTGAGGGTAGGAAAGAACCGAAAAAAGGGGTTCAGGGTATATGGACCCCTAGGGGGGAAGGTTTGTATGGGGAAGGCATACCGAGGTGACCCTCAGAGAGTGGAGGGGAAATCCAAAAAGACTTTCGGGGGAAAGAATATCCACTGAAAGCATCTCGGAGGAATCGTGAAAAACAAAGAAGCAAGACAAGTGTTGGTTCAAAACTCAAGAAATATAAATGGGGACTCGGGGGTGGCCAGGGGGACGGTGGGCGAAGGAATTAAATCCTGGAAAGTTTGGGAGTACCGATTGTCTGGAGGTGGGGTCGTGAATTGCGACAAGTAAGGGAGGGTGAGGCGGCAAGGTAACGCTGTGAAAGAGTGAAAGAAAAACATCCCAGCTCTCAAGTCAGTTATGTTGAAGGATTGGAAAGGAAGGGAAGACAGCAGAGCTGTCCCAGTAATTGGTAAAAGAATTGTCCATTATTGGGCACAGCCCTCAGGGGAGGCGGAGTCAAGGGATTAATCACCGCTCTCTCGTGGGGCGAGATCGGTCATGGTGCGGTAGGCACTCTTCCTAGGTTGTGGAGTATTGCGGGGGAGTACAGGGGCACTCAGAGTCTGAGGAGGGGCACCTGGTGCTGAACGAAGGACTGTCGAAGGGCCAGCTTGGTCTTCAGCGAGATCCATGCTGTCCTGCGGTAGATTAAATGATGCGCTACATAGCTTGTACAGACAAAACTACCCCTGGGCCACTGAGTCCACTACCTAGGTATTCACTCCGGTTATTGTCATGGCAGTAAGCCACTGGTATGACTTTGATAGAAAGAGTTTTTCCACCCGGGGTTGTATTGGAGATGCATTGCAGAAACTGATATCCTATAGACAGAGTTAAGTGTACTTGAGTTGTTGCGATACTTGCGGGAGGATAATTCCTGATGGAGGGTAGTCCACGGACTGGCCTGAGCAGGACAGGGTACTCGTAGAAGGTCTCATTAGTTGTGAATATCAAAGGCTTACATCTGCTATGTACTAAAGTTTAAGCGTTTTGTATTCTACTTCGATAACAATCTTTTCCCTGAGAGAACTCCTTTCGTGAAGCCTGCAGTTTAAAGTTATTAAGTTTTACAATTTAATTCTTTTGAATTATTTTACCTCACCGTTATCTTCTACTTTGAGTGTTTGGTGTAGTCGGAACCTTAGAGTTCACCTCTGTATAGTGAGCCGCCATTACTATATGAGTTAGGTACTCCCAGGGTGAGGCAGGGCCACAGCCACAATGCCTAGAACACAGCACACAAGATTCCGCATCTCTTTCTCTTGCCACTGCATAACCTCGCCGTAGACTTCTTTGTGTACAAGTTACCCTTGGTAAAGCGGTGATATCAGGGTAGTTGGTTTCACAGATCAAGTTTTCTGACTTGTAATCGTAATATATTGTGTCATCTGTACCTTGATAGAGTTTCATGTTCGTGTGTAATTTGAGCACTCTCATCTGCCGGATCTTTTAATACTGCAGGGATGAGTACGAATACGTCCAGCAGTGTCTGAGTATTCATTTGTTGCTAGTGTGGATCAGCATTGGAGGACATTAATAATTTGAGGGGAATGGGCAATAATGCAAGAAGCAGAAATGACATGGATGAGGGGCTGATGCATCAGGTAAAAAATACCCTGCATTTGGTAAATCAGCGTTGGGTCCTGACCGACGCGACGTCGAGTTTGCGTCCTCTGCATCCTGGGCGTACTGTGTTCAGTGGCAGCGTCCGCTCATATCCACTGTATCCTAATTTGTGTTTCAACCCCTGCCCATATCCTGTTTGGCCTGGCTTGCGGTTCCAATTTCTTTATCTCTTGATACCAAGTAGCCTGATAGCAGCGTCCTGGATACGCGCAGGCTCCGCTTCATGTTACCTATTTCTCCGGATACATATAGCTTCTTTCTGGGTCTTCCTTGTGTGTCTAAGGATAATTAAATGGCTGCTGCTCCTGGCATCTATTGGGATAGGGCGCAGTAGCTGTTTTTCTTCTTCTTTGGTTTCATCGCCTCCGTGGGCTGGTAATCTACTAAACACCCAGCAATGTGATTTATTTGATCTTATGATTCTACTAAATGCTTTGTATATAGAGTGGTAGATTCTATATCCTTATACATTGCCAACACTAATGGCAATTGCAAATATGTTCTATGATCTCTGCATCCCTTCATAAAGCTCTTTAAATGTTCTTAGATCTATCCAGCTGTTTACAATACAGCGCCATTCGGTCTACGGTATCAGGTGGCCCAGGCCGAGAATACTCCCTATGTCCACTACAGTAAACACCCACCATCCTTATTTATATGAACTCTAACTAGACCATTTACATCCAATAGAAGCCCAGAGTTGACAGCTCTCGTGAACCGAATGCCGGTGAGCCTGCGATCTAAATTCTCAGATCTGTAGTCCCTGATTTTGAAGACCGCAATGTGCTTGGCTGGAAGACGGTCTCTGAGTGCACCGTACATCTCTTCTGGAGCAGGACTTACCCAAACCAAATTGTTACAACTAGTCTGATTCCTAAAGTGTACTTTCCCAGTGCATCCTGCGTGGTAGATATTGTATACTTCAGATTCAAGGAACGCTGGAATAGGGATTTGGACTTGTGTTACTAGCTCAACAGTCAGAAATCCAAATATCACTGGGTCTTTAGGAAGACAGTGCACAGGCGGTAGATTACGCCGGCTAAATCATATCAATTCACGACATGGAATCTGAAAGGAAATGCACTCGATGTTGGGAAAATCATCCCAGTTGGAACTACCGCCCTGGTATTCTTTAAGGATTCTGTGAGAAGTGATCGGCTCCAAATATGGGTTACTTGTTATGTACCAATATTGCAAGACGTCATGAGAGAGATTACCACAGCGGCGTCAAATATATGCCAAGTTCAATAGTCTCATGCCAATTGCATGCTAAAGATTATAGCTATACTTGATTTGATATAAGGCATTGTTCTTATTTGATTGCTGCTATCCATTCTTAATTTGTCTCTTTTGCACAAGTTTTGCGGTCTCGGTCGAATACATCACAATATTCCCAAATTGGGCTATCTTTTTCAACTTTCTTTTTTCATTTTTTGAATCAATTACATTTGTTTTATTACAGTCCAAAGAAGGCATGTATCTTATCAATACAGCCAATAAAAACCCTTTTCTCCTCACTCCAGGAAACTTCCAAACCAGTCCCTCTTGTATGAGACCAACTGCACCTCTTGCCCATTGTTAGTCTGGATCCTACAGACATCCTCGTACATACAAAGGAAATAAAATGGAAAGAAGCAAGCTGGAAGGAGAGAAGAACCCTTGGCGACATGTGCAAAGGATGAACAGAGGGAATGAATGAACCCCTGAGAAAGGAAAATTAGATCTGATAAGTGACGCAGGAGAGCCTAACATAGGAAGTGAGAGTATAGACCTGCTGGCTGGAGTGGTGCCGGGGATGAAGCAATGCCTGGTACAAGGATAGAAAGGATTGATAAAGGAGACATCAGAGCGGGGTCACTGGAGGGTGTGCCCAAGCGGCACTAGCAACAGCCAAGAGGATGGGAGTAAGCTAGTGGTGTTTTTGTAGAGTGACCTAGGATCGACTGCAGGAGGGGGGGCAGCAGTGGCCAGCATGCCAGAATGGCGAAGGTGCAGTAGGGTACCAGCCAAGAGGAGCAGGAAGGTGACAGATGCGAGAACAGATGTAGCTGTAACCGAACTATAGGTGGATGACCAGAGAGGAGGATAGAGCGGGGGGCAGACCCAGACGTTAGAAATGACTGACTAGAGCAATTGTGGCCAATACCTTTCCCACAGCGCAAAGATAGATGAGGCCGTGACATTAGTGACCAAAGCGTTCCCCAACAGGACGGGCATGATTGAATGGTGAAGTGCTTTGCAACGGGCTTGGAAGACAACAGCACCAAATATAAACGAAGCGAGATGAGTGGCTGACTGTGCATAATCCTAAGCTAGGTGTAAAGGAAGTGCAGGGTAGGGGTGAGAACCGAACCTGTTGAGGAAGAGTCAACGATGAACGCGAAAAAGAATCTCATCGCGGAGGCGGCATGACTCCTAAAGGGAGAAGAGTGGTGATAGCATCACTCCCCTACGCAGCGGCCATCAAGGAGAAGGAGAGGGGTGGGTGGTGGATCTCACCGTGATTTCCCTGGTGTCGAGATTGCAATTGCCGGAAGTGTAGAGGAGATAGTTTGTTTGCCAAATTGGCGTATGTGATCAGACAAGTGACTTAGCAGATGTATCTTGATAAAGTTGAAAGGTCATTCACTATATATCATGTCTATACATGGCTGATTCTTTTTTTCCAGGTCTGCGTTCAGCTTCTGGCGTGGCTTCGAGGGTGTCATGCTCTCGCTTGTCTAAGTATGGTCAAGTCGCTGCACACTTGGTTGTTCATCAATCTTGGTCTGTGCAGGTTTTGTTACTCGATACTCTAAACAGATATCCTTCATCTGGTGAAAGCTTTCCAGATAACCTTCCATATAAGCAATTTTTTCTGAAGTCTGACTTCACTACTACACCATGATATTGAAGTCAGGAAGCACCTTAACACATGGGAGAGCATGATTGAATGGCATAACGTGGGCACTCCCAGGCTGACGCAGTACCACAGCAAGAATACCCAATATTCACCATACCATATTCCCTATCTCCTCCACTTGCCACTGTGTAACCTCGAGGTATCCGTTTTTAGGTACTAGCAATCCTATGTAGGGCAGTAATGTCTTCCAAACTTGCTCAAATGCATCGAGTCTTCGGTGCTTTTTAAGACAGCCCGCAATGCGGTCCATGGTGTGCTTGAATATTCCAATATAAACGGTATGCACCAGGTCTGATTTGTCTAGATTGGACGGTAAAACCCGGGGGAGCTCGTACAAAACATTTTTACAAAAAGCTAATTGCAAGAGTATCAGGTATGATGTGGTCATCCAATTCTCTGATCCGGTTTCTTACTTTGAAAGATGTAAATCTTGTGTAATCTCTAACTAGGTAGACTTGGGTGTTGGATCGCAAATCTCCCATAGGCACCTGGTATCTAGGACCGACATTGGATTTTATTGTGGGTAGAAGTGAATTTTGCATGTAGTCTACAATCCACCCTGCCAAGATTGGAAATTATCTCTGAATCTTCATATTTGCAGAATCAATTAGTACGCGATCATCTGCCATGTCTTGTAGAGGCGATAGGATGAATTCATATACAGTGTGTAGAGTGTCGGCCTTAATTGGTCTCTGGTAGTTATCTGCCTTGATGTAAGGGAGCATCTTATAGAGATGTGAACTCTATAGTTGGGACCGCACCAAAACTCAAAGTAGAAGATAAAGATAGAGTAAATAATTCATGAAGAATCAAAACTGTAAAACATAATATTATTCAGCGGAAAGCTTCACTCAATAAGTTCTCGTAATGAAAGTTGGTTATCAAAGTCGAATGCCAAATGCTTAAACTTAAGTAGATGTCAGGTTCAAGCCTTTGACATTCACCACTACTCTGACCGAGTGCCAGCTGCATGTCCTGGTGAGGGCTGTCCGAGGTCTACCCTCAATCAGGAATTATGCTGCCGGAAGTATCAAACCAACTCAGGTATGCTTACTTCATCAATCGGATACGAGTTTCTGCCATGCATGTCCAATCCAACTGCATGGGGAAATAACCTCTTCCTATCAATGTCCTGCTAGTAGCTAACTGCCATGACAACAACCTGAGTTAATACCTTGGTGGTGGACTCACTGGCCTAGTGGTAGTTTCATCTATACAAGATATGCAGTACATAATTTAATCTAAGAGACTACTCAATGTGATAATTTGACATGTAAGCTCCCCTGGTAACACGTAACCATAGTTGGCTAAATGGGCACTACCCATGGCCAGCCTCTCAGGACATGCTCTACTGTAATAGGACTGATACCTCTAGAGCCCATTGACAACCAATAGGAATTCAACAAATCACGAGAGCAAGACATCCGCTGGTTACCTACCTATTGGTCCGAAAAGCACCCTGACATACTGGGAGAACCTAACTATCTCTGGCATGACTACCCTACTACCCATAGGCTAAGATAGACTCCTAGGTGTCTGAGGAACTATTTATAAGTGACCTCAATTTTGGTGGTTACTCATACTGCCCTTTTATATCTTGCAAACAATATTCGGTCAGATGGACGGCGACAATATATACGGTGTTACGGCAGCTGCTCCAATAACCTCAGTTTACTAGCAAACGAGCAATTATGCAGCCCTCTGCCAATGACGCGCCATTCTAACGCTGAGGCCAGAGGGGTCTATTACCTCAACCCTCCTATGTTCATAGCATGTTTGGGCCACTCTCCCTCTGGCATCTGAATTCTCAGAACAAGTGCATGTACACCCTGGAATATCTAAGATCCCGTAGAATGCGAGGCAATTATCCTGTGAGTTCAAGGATGACTTTGCCGGTGAAGTTAGGGACACTTGAATACCACAGTAAGGTAACTAGGATCCATTTCAATAATGGTTAAATCCTTAAGATAGAGTAACTTTGCCCTCTTATACCTTTAACCATATCGGTAGTCCTCCCAGCGACACCTAATGTCCTCAGCCGGTCTGTGTAATATTCCCATAGTTTTCTGAACTTTTATGCTAACTCACTCTCTAAAAGTTAGCCTGCCTACTAGAGTACCCGAAGCTACTCTGCTGCGCACAGGTCCTGTCCCTAGGTTTACCAGCCCCTTGTGTATCAAGTATATCAGACAATACGACTACTGGTTACCACTTTCGTATACCATTTGGGCTAAGGTAATAGTCATTGTAGCTACGTATTGTAGGGTTGTTACTCTTGCAGGGCTTTGATAGTTTTAGCGGGATAGGCAATAATGCGACAAGAAGAACTACGGTCGATGCAGGGCTGTTGTCTCGAGTAGGGTGAAGCTGTCCGAGATTAAGATAAGCTGGCCACGCATTCATGTCGCATGAGAAGTTTATGAGATGCTGGTCATCTAACATGTTTATGATCAGAATAAGCGTAGCACTGTGTAGAAGTGGTTCCGAGCATTAGTTATCCAATGTCTGGTTAAGACGGGTAAAGACGCAGTACTTGAACATCCCACGACCAGCCAGTGGTGTGCATTGCCACATATATCCTGTGGCTACTAGAGTAATATTCACGGCACAGTGCGTAAACAAAGTCATCTCGGTTGACGATCTGGCTGTAATGACCCTACAATAGGTAGCTACCATAACTATTACCTTAGGCCAAATGGTATGCTAAGTGGTAACCAAAAGTGGTATGGTCTAGTATACTTGGTATACAAGAATCGAGGTTCACCTAGGGCAAGGCCCATGAAAGAGTAGAGTAGCCTAAGGTAGTCTACAAGGGAGGGTACCCTTTCAGAAGAACGTTCACATGAGGTCAACAGAATTATGGGAATGTTACATGGATCACTGAGATGACTTTTGTGGTCGACTGGAGGACTCATGGAGCAGTTAAAGGCTTAAGAGGACAAAGTTACCCTACGTTGAGAATTTGACCATTATGGCGATGGGACACAGTTACCCTACTGCAGTATCCAAGTTACCCTACCTTCACCGGCAAAGTCATCCTAGAACTTAGAGGTCAATTGCCTAACAATGTATAGGCTTTTAGATGTTCATAGGCGGACACGCATCGGCGCGGGAAGGCCCCATGCCCGAGTAAGGGTGGCCTGAACATGCTATTAAACCTGGATGGGTTAGGCTAACACCCACCTCTAGCCCCAGTGTTGGGACGGCATGTCATCGGCAGAGGGCTGCATAGTTGCTTGTCGGCTAGTTACACGAGGTGCTTCAGGAAGCTGCTGCAATACCATACTCGTTGCCATCTGTCCGCCCGAATGTCGTTCCAAGGATATATAAGCGGAGTATGGGTAACCGCCAATCTGGGGGTTGCCCATATATTGACTCTCCGGCACCTAGGAGTCTATCTTAGCCTGAGGGTAGTAGGGTAGTCTTCCTAATGGTATTTAGGTCGTCCAAGGAGGCCAGGGTGCTTTCAGGGCAAATATCTTAGTAACCAGCCAGGACCTTCGCCTCTTGATTTGTAGCATTACTATGGGTTGTTAATGGACTCTAGAGGTATGAGTCTTATCACGGTAGAGTATGTCCCGAGAGGCTGGCTATGCGTAGCGACCAGTTAGCATACCCTCGGCTTTATCTCACTGGTAGAGCTTGCATGTCAAATTAACATGTAATAGTTGGTTAGATTAAATAATGGACTGCATAACTTGTATAGACAAAACCACAATTGGACTAGTGAGTTCACCACCTAGGTATTGACTCCAGTTGTTGTCATAACAGTTAGCCACTAGTAGGACTTCGATAGGAATGGCTTTTCCACGTGAAGTCGTATTTGAGATGAATTGCAGAAACTCATCTCCTATTGACGGAGTTGAGTGTACCCGAGTTTGTCCAATAACTCCGGCAGGATAATTCCTGATACAGGGTAGACCTCAGACAAGCCCCAAGCAGGATAGTGGGCTCTGACAAGGTCAGAGTACTGGTGAATATCAAAGGCTCCGAGCACAGCAAGTGGTCAATTTCACAAAGTAAAGGAAGCAAAGTACCACACCTACCATTTGAGAATCACATTAATAACTCTTGTGATCAAAGACATCCTGTGTATCTGTCTTCCACACTCAAAGTTCAGAGCAGAATACAAAGAAGAACTCTTACAGGTTTGTAAGCTAATAGCCCTGCAGAGGAGGGATAGTAAGCAAGGATTATACCACCCCCCTGAGCCCAGATGGGGAATCATATGAGAGTGAACTGACCTAACAATGTATGTAATAAAAAGAAATCCAGAGCATGTTGAGTATAAATACTTCCGAACAGCTCTCTGGGATTTAACGTATGTATCGCCAAACTATTGAGTAAAGTGAAATAGTTATACTGAGAATCTAACTTAAACAAGAACAGTATATGGTGACATTGCGTGTACAAAATCGTGGTGTAGATTCAATCATCTGTGTCGCGCATCTACTGTCTATACTTCTTTGCTTGAACAAATAAATACATATATCATATCTTGTCTCCTGGAACCCAGTCGCCTAACCGAATAGCAAGTCAACTCAAATATATCTTTCACTCGCAGCCTTTTGCCATTCAAGGAGCGTATTGAGCTTCTTCAAAGCCAGCTGCATGATGAAGATATTGGGGAGCTTATCCGTCATCTGAAAATTGTGGTCAAAGATTTGGCCAAGAAACTCCAGACATGAAATGAGAGCCAAAAGGCTGAGCCTGATATTTATGGAGACATGGCCGAACCTACAGGTAAGTGTTATCCATTATTATTCTGTCAGGGCCTCACTTCCAGCTGTTCCTACTGCTTCATTCCAGTTGGCACTATCCATTCTACCTGTTTGGTTTGAGAATCGATAGTATTCGTCGCAGCGGTATGCCGGCTACTCGATGTCCCTTCCTTAGCCACAAGTGGTTTGTAACAGACTTGGCGATGCGAATTGCCTTGTGAGTGCTGACTATGCTCTGCATGAAAGAGTTGCTCAGAGTGGTAAGAGGGCAGGACATGGAGGAGGAAGCCTAATGCCCTTGCTATCTAATCGGTATGACTGGAGAAGGATCTACCAGAGAATAGGGGAACCCAGAAGATCCACTCCCCCTCCGGGAGTTGATATTTCTCAATAGAAATGAGAACATTGTTATGTGGTTCCTCGTTAAAAATGGCCACGAACCCTGGGATCTAATGATATTGGGGTCCTATCATGAAGATGGAGAGGACCAGGACGAAACCCACGAGCCTCCCAAGTGGAGGTACAGCTATTTTGACTGGGACGTCTGGGATGACTCTGCTGGAGGAGAAGGCTCTGGGGGGGTGTAACGACCCTACGATAGGTAGCTACAATCACTATCACCTTAGCCCAAATGGTATACCAAGTGGTATCCAGAGGTGGTATGGTCTCGTATATATTATACACATGGCTGGTAATCCTAGGATAAGGCCTAGGGAATAGTGGAGTAGCCTTGAGGTACTCTACTAGGCAGGGTAACCTTTCGGGAAAACATTCACATAAGGTCAAGAGAATTATGGAAATGTTACACGGACCTCCGAGACGACTTCGGTGGTCGACTGGAGGACTTCCTGAGGGGTTAAAGGGATAAGAGGGCAGAGTTACCCTACCTTGGGAATTTAGTAATTATGCCCATGGGTCCCAGTTACCCTACTGAGTAACCCAAGTTACCCTACCTTCACCGGCAAAGTCATCCTAGAACTTAGAAGTCGATTGCCTCACATTCTATGGGCTCGTAGATGTTCATGGGCGCACACGCATCTGCCCGGGGAGGCCCCACGCCTGTGCAAGAGTGGCCCGAACATAGTATTGAACTTGGGCGGGTTTTGTTAACACCCCCCTGTGGCCCCAGCATTGGGACGGCGCGTCATAGGCAGACGGCTGTGTAGTTGCTCGTTTGCTACGTAAAAGAGGTCATTGGAGCAGCTGCCGTAACACCCTATAGGTCATCGCCGTCCGTCCGACTGAATGTCGTTCGCAGGATATATAAGGGGAGTATGGGTAACCGCCAAAATGGGGGTCACTCATATATGGTCTCTCGGGCATCTAGGAGTCTATTCTAGCCTACAGGTTGTAGGGTAGTCTTCCTAGTGGTACTTAGGTAGTGGCAGAAGGCCGGGTGCTTTCGAGACAAATACCTCAGTAACCAGCCCGGACCTTCTCCCCTTGATTTGTAGCATCACTATGGGTGGTTATTGGACTCTAGAGGTATGAGTCTTATCACCGTAGAGTATGTCCTGAAAGGCTGGCTATGGGTAGCGCCCAGTTAGCCAACCATCGGCTACATCTCACCAGGGGAGCTTGCATGTCAATTTATCACATTGGATAGACGCGTAGAATAAATGATGGACTGCATAGCTTGTATAGACGAAACTACCACTGGGCCAGTGAGTCCACCACCTAGGTATTGACTCCGGTTGTTGTCATATCAGTTAGCCACTGGTATGACTTCGATAGGAAGAGCTTTTCCACCTGCGGTTGTATTGCAGATGCATTGCAGAAACTCATATCCTATTGACGGAGTGAAGTGTACCCGAGTTGGTCCGACACTTCCGGCTGGGTAAATCCTGATGGAGGGTAGACCTCAGAGAAACCCTGAGCAGGACAGGCTGCTCACACAGGGTCGGAGTAGTGGTGAATGTCAAAGGCTTAAATGTGATATCTACTTAAGTTTAAGCGTTTGGCTTTCTACTTCAATAACCAACTTTCCTTGAGAGAACTTATTGAGGGACGCTTTCAGCTTAACGATATTAAGTTTAACCGTTTTGATTCTTCGTGAATTATTTACTCTATCTTTATCTTCTACTTTGAGTTTTGATGCGGTCGCAACCTTAGAGTTCACCTCTCTATAGGGTGCCCCCGTTAAAGTATATCGTTAAGCGCACTCGCTTAACTCTCTTCTGAGAATTGTTGAAATCCATTATCTTGACATTTGTTTGATTACGAGTCGCTTGTCTGGTCCAAGAGGCATCGGGTGGAAAGAACAATGTCTTCAGATATGGATATAGTCGAGTATGACTATGACCTTTCCCGCTATAATGCTATTGCAGACTTGCGCGGAATAGGATGGAAGTCCATTGAGGAGCAGATGGCCGACCTAGAACCCACAGACATCCCTGAAGAAGTACAGGAGTTACAAATATTAACCCCTGTTACCTTTCTTCAAATCTGCACGCATGACCCTTTGGTGAGACACAGAATCCCTCCACAAAGACGAACTCCCATGATCTTTGCCAACTTCACTAGGGAACTGTTTGAACCGTACATAGTGAGAGAAGTAACCAAGAGGTTTCAAGAAGCCAAGGCTTCTATGGGAGACTTCATCACCACTACTCAGCTCGAGTAGCAAAACAAGATGGTAGCTAATGCCAACCGCTGATGAAGATTCAGCAGGTAGAGTACCCTAAATTAGCCCTTTCAGATCAAATGATCAGGGCACGCCTGACAGCTTTGGAGTTGGCTGTTCAGGGAGGGTACTCGATAGACTCCAACAATGACGTCAACATGCGTACAGCACCTCCGCTACCTCTCGCAATTGAGCCTCCTCCATAATACGCAGCTGAGAGGGCGGCTGTCATGTTGCATAAGGAAATAGCACCAATTTTGACTCAAGTCGCTCAGACGGCCTTGGAATCGCAAGAGCGAGTCAGACTATTGGAACAGCAATTGCAAGTGTTGGTCGTCTCTCAACCAGCCCCATTGACAGTAGCATTCGAAACAGCCATGAGATCTAGAGCTGTCAGCCCTGTGGCAAACCTCAAAAATCTTCAAGTTGCATCTTAGCGGAGTGGTGTTACCAAGTCAAGAAGCCAAGCTTCTAGACAAAGCTCAAGGCAACCCTCACCACAACCACCACCTCGAGCCGCATTGAACGTAGCTATCCCGCCGGTAGTTGAAACTGTCACACCAGCACCGGTGATACGGGTAGAAGCAGATCGGCCCTTCGCTGTTGCGGCTTGAACGCCAATACCCGCCACTCCTCACAATCCGGCCACCTCTGCTAGGGCACAGGTACCACCAGCTCCGGTAAAGCCTTTGGGCCGAGCTGGATGGTCAGGTTTCTCAGACCAACCAGAACAATTGGCTTCGAAGTATTGTAACGAAGGATGTCGCATGGTTGGGGGAGACGGTAGTGAGTTTTATTTTTCGCATCGGGCACCCTATGTTAAAGGGATGAACCAAGCCATTATACTGGCCCCGAAAGAAAAACCCGCCGTTACCACGAAGAACCATTGTACCTATTGTGAGTCGACCCGACATCAGGTAGTCGACTGTGGGGATTTTCAGCGTGATTACCTGAGACCCCAACCTCAACAATCCCTCCAGTAACCGCCCCCACCACATTAGCCAGCACACCCACCGTCTGATCAGATGGATGAGGAGAGCCGGGTGAAGAATGATTTGACGGCCATGACATGCTGGGGGAGCACAAGGTGGAAACACCGGAGGCGCTGGAGGTGGACAACCACCCAGCGGGGGAAATGTTGCTGGCGGAGATGATCCGGGTAATTCCAGTTCTTCTTCGTCCGATAGTGATGGATCCGATGCCTCACCCCCCGATCCGAGAGACTTCCTTGGCAGTCGCAAGCGCCACTGAAGTCGAGAAAAGAAGGACAAGTATGATAGACGATATGCGGCCTTGAATAAGTTTATTCAGGAGTGTCATAAGGCTAAGAAGTCATCTCATCGGCCTAAAGAACCAGAGAAAATTGGAGTTCACCCCTTCACCGGGGATCTCAAGGACACACAACGCTTCGTACATGATGTCGAGTTTAAGCTGGACTACTGCCATCATTCCTTGGTAAAGGAAATCGAGAAAGTCTGCCTCGTCATCCCTCTCTTCAGAGATACAGCCAAAGAACGGTATAACGCCATCCACCCGCACATTAATAAAGATGCGGCCAAACGACGAGGGATCAAGTTCGATCCCAAGAATGAATTGCGAACCTGGGAAGCATTTCGCAAGCGTTTGGAAGGCCGCTTTGGCTGCCACTCGGATAGGAATCGCCCTCTGAGGGAATGGAGCCAGTTATATATGAAGGACGGAAAGGGCGATAGCTTTATCGACGAACCTATACACCTTGCAGCAGTGTTAGGGTATAGCGGGGAGTTTGTGAAAGACAGGGCACGCATGGGCATGACTCACGTTCTCAACGCTGCCTGGTCCATGAAAACCCCCCATCCCGTAGCCTCTATGGATTACCTAGACCTACTGCGTCAAACTGGACACCAACTTGAAGATGCCTCCAATATTCGTACACAAGTACAAAAGGAGCCTCATTCTTCCAGACGTGCAAAGAGCGACGACAAGCATCCTTCTGAGAGAAAGGGACAGAGGAAGGAGAAAAAGGCCACAGGCCAACGGCAGCGGAAGCCCCGCAACCGAGCGCAAGGGTTTACAAAACCCGCAGAAACAGAGCATACAAAGATGCACCGGAATGTGCCTCAGACTCTGATTGACAAGCGCAAACGGTTGAATCAATGTTCCCGTTGTGGACAAGATGGTCACTACTAGGCGAAGTGTCGATCCGCAGCCCCAGTTGTCGCATCCTCACACGTCAGACGGAAACGAAGTCCTGGTGAGACTGGATACGAAGCCACCCAAGTCCCAAAGTCGAGACGCATTCAGGCGGCTCCTAAACCTGCTGTGAAACAAGTTGTTGCCGAGCTCCGAGGATCACCCCCCCCAGATCTGGATATCTTGGAGGTTGATACTGACATAGATGACTAGGTAAGCTTTATCCTATGATAAAATGATGGAAGGAAAGATGCTAAAACCTTACGCAAGGCCGAATGATAGGCATGCTAGGTGAAGATGAAAGATGTCGGTTGAATGTTCCCCAGCAATAAGCGCTGCAAACTGAAACTAATATATTGTGCTAGAAAATGCATGATGAAGGAAGGTTTCTTTTGTGACGTGTTGGGATGGTTACAGCTCTTTCAATTTAGTCTTGTTTATTTCTTATGTGATACTGTGCAATGTATTGTTTGCTTATCTCATACTGTTTTCCATTTTTTGGAAGGAATTTGGTTGGGTTTTATTTGATTTCGTCAGGCTGGACATGACGTAGCAATTGAAGTTATTTTGCAAAGTTTACCTGAGGAGGGTTGAGTACCCGAAATCATGCTGGCATGATAGTAAACACCCTAGCTATTGAAACCCCGTAAATTTAGCAAGTGATAAAACTATTCACGACCCGTTGTGGCCGCTCTTGTGTCGAAAGGCAAGAGATATTGACTAGTCATCGTAAACCATACCAAATCCTTCTGAGAAATACTAACCAAAATGTTTATGGACAAGAGACCCCAAAAGCGGTTGAGGCTTGCAGGCCCACCGCCACATACAAGATCTATACACGTGAGAGTAAGATTGGAATGGAGCCAGAACCAAGAGAGGCTAAGTGGTGAAGCTCTCTTGTTGTTGGATAGTAGCGCTACAGGTGCTGTTCTAAGTAGCGATTGGGTTAAGGAAGCCAAAGTACCTTGAGTTCGTCGGAAAGATCCAACACCTATTACTGATGCCAGTGGGAATCATATCCCTGGTTCGGGTCTCCATTATACCATTACGGTGGATATGTACATAGGAGACCACATGAATAAAATGCGATTTGAAGTCGCAGACATGCCGGCAGGCAAAGTGAATGGCTACCTGCCAATGTCGTGGCTGAAGGACCACAACCCAGATATCAACTGGGAAAAAAGCAGTCTGAAGTGGCGCTCTGATTATTGTAAAGCCTACGGCCTTAGAAAGGAAAGGCGTATAGAGTTCATTACAGAAGAAGAACTCTTAGCCGAAGATCCAGACAACATCTTTGTCATGGGAATGGCCCTCTATACTGATGAGGACGGGGACCATATCAAGCTCATAATCCTTCCAGAATATCAAGACTATGCAGATATATTCAGTCAGGAAAGGATAAATGCTCTACCCGAGCATACTAAATACGATCACCATGTTGACCTGGTCCCTGATGCCAAGTTGCCAGATGGGTCTATATATCCCTTGCCTAAGAAGGAATTAGATGCATTATGGGATTATATTAAGGAGATGGAGGATCATGGAAAGATCAGAAGATCTTCTTCGCCGATAGGCGCTCCTATCCTATTCGTGCCGAAGCCTGATGGTACGCTTCAGTTATGTGTTGATTACCGAGGGTTGAACAAGCTCACTATTAAGATTAAGTATCCATTGCCCTTGATGAGCGAGCTTAGGAGTAGGCTTGGTAAAGCCACTATCTTCACCAAATTGGATTTGAAGAATGACTATTATCTTATCCGCATGGCGGAAGGAGAAGAATGGAAGACCGCTTTTAAAAGCAGATACGGTATTTATGAGTATACCGTGATGCCCTTTGGGTTATGCAACGCGCCTTCAACATTTCAAAGTATGATCAATGATGTATTCCGTGACATGTTAGATGTCGAAGTCATCGCTTATATGGATGACATTCTGATCTATACGTAGCAGTTGAAGAACATGTTGCCCTTGTTAGGCGAGTCATCGAAAGTCAAAGAAAGGCACGCCTTTGCGTTAGCATTAAGAAGTCAAGCTTCCATCAACGGGAAGTAGAGTTCCTTGGGTATAAAATATCCGATAGAGGAATCTCTATGACAAGTACAAAAGTTGAAGAGATCCGGGCATGGTCAACACCCGAGAAAGTCGTCGATGTGCAAAGCTTTATGGGCTTTGCTAACTTCTACCGTCAGTTCATCAAAGGTTTTAGTAAGATAGCTAAACAATTGACGGACTTGACAAAGAAAGGTATCAAATCGGCATGGACTCCTTCGTGTCAGGATGCTTTTGACACATTGAAGGAAATGTTTACCACGGGTCCAATTCTGACACATTTTGATGACACTTGTCCAACTAAGTTGGAAACCGATGCTAGTGACTTTGCGTTAGGAGCTGTATTATCTCAACTCTGTGAACATGAGAAATGGCATCCTGTAGCTTTTCATAGTAGGAAGTTCTCGCCAGCACAGATAAATTATGACGTCCATGACAAGGAAATGACCGCAATAGTGGCAGCCTTTAAGGAATGGGCATATATGTTGATGTCGGTTGATGATCAGATATTAGTGTATACTGATCACATGAATCTAGAGTACTTCAATACTACAATGACTCTAAACCGGAGACAACATCGCTGAGCGGAATTTGTACAACGGTTCAATTTTAAGGTTTTTTATCGAGAGGGACGGTTAAATGAAAAGGCTGATGCTTTGTCGAGGCGTAGGGACCACCGCCCTGAAGGGGGGAGTAATTCCCAACCCTTTACTTTTTTCGCTCTGGACAGTATGTTCATGAGGAGCCTGTCATATTGCGACCACACGTGTTGCAGACTTGCCAAGGCTTTCGCTTGCAGACAACATTTCATGAGGCTCTTGTAAAACCAGCCGATAATGAGCAAACCTATTTAGCAATGCTAAAGGCACTCCTCAAAGGCGATAGTAAGGTCGATACAAACTTTACTATCGAAAAGGACTTGCTCCCTTATAAGAACCGGTGGTATATTCCAAAGGATGAAGGTCTAAGACGAACGATCATGGAGGCAGAACATGATTCAAAGATTGCTGGACATTTCGGAACATACCAGACCATTGGTAAGGTTAGGGCTAACTTCTATTGGCCAAAGATGGATGAACACATTACTGAGTACGTGCGCTCTTGCGATCTATGTCAACCTAATAAGGTTATCAGGTATAAGAAGTATGGGCTTCTAGAACCCTTGGAAGTTCCTATGAGACCATGGACGGCAATATCCATGGACTTCATTGTTGGGCTACCAAAGTCAGAAGGCTATACGAAGATATGGGTCATCGTAGACAGGTTCTCCAAGATGGCATACTTCATTCCGCTGAAGACTGAGGAACATATTAAGGAAATGGCCTTGAGGTTTGTGAAGGAAATCTGGCGCCTCCATGGGCTTCCTGAATCAATAGTCGGTGACCGAGATACCCGATTCACGTCTAAGTTTTGGACAAGCCTAATGCAACTACTGCAACTGAAGTTGAATATGTCAACGGCATTCCATCTTGAAAGCGATGGGCAAACTGAAAGGGTTAATCAGACACTGGAGCAATACTTAAGGAATTATTGCACCTATCAGCAAGACGATTGGGTATCCCTGTTGCCATTTGCGGAACATGCGTATAATACCTCAACGTCTGAATCCACAAAGGCTACTGCCTTTGAAATTAATTACGGATTCGCCCCGCAGACGCAATGGTCGCGGATGGTGTGAGATAATAAGGGAATACACCCAGACAGTGAGCTTATGGTTAAGGATTGGGAAGGCACCTGGCAAGAAATTCGAGAGACAATACAAAGGGGACAGGAAAGACAACAGAAATGGTATGATGAGAAAAGACAGCCAGCTCCGGAATATGTCACGCTGGAGGATGTCCTCCAAGGCAGGGCTAAGAAAGCCGACAGAGTAATGCTTAACCGGAAAAATCTCCACACAAAGAGGCCTATCGAAAAACTAGACCACAAGATGCTGGGACCATGTGTTGTCCTACACAAAATAGGTTCTAGGGCCTATGAGATTGAACTGCCAGACAGATGGGAAATCTATCCTGTGTTTCATGTCGGGTTGTTAGAGCCTTACCGAGAGGATCCCAACGGGAGTCCTCAACAGGAGATATCAACGCTGGATATTGTGGACAACGAGCCTAGTTATGTCGTCTCAGAAATTGTTGACAATAGGTGGTATGGGAATCCTAAGAAGACATTTACCTACCGGCTTGTGCACTACATGGTTGCTTGGAAAGGGTACGGTCCAGAAGTGAATTCTTGGGAACAGTTCGAGATATTAGAAGATACTGCAATACAAGCATTGCAACAGTTCCATGAAAGGTATCCGTCTAAACCTAAAGACCATAGGGTAATAGACAATCCAAACCATGGGACTAAAAGACGACATTGACGGTCTGAGAACAGACCAAGAGAAGAGGGGAGTAGTGTAACGACCCTACGATAGGTAGCTACAATCACTATCACCTTGTCCCAAATGGTATACCAAGTGGTATCCAGAGGTGGTATGGTCTCTTATATATTATAAACATGGCTGGTAAGCGTAGGATAAGGCCTAGGAAATAGTTGAGGGGCCTTGAGGTACTCTACTAGGCAGGGTAACCTTTCGGGAAAACATTCGCATAAGGTCAAGAGAATTATGGGAATGTTACACGGACCTCCGAGACGACTTCTGTGGTCGACTGGAGGACTTCCTGATGGGTTAAAGGGATAAGAGGGCAGAGTTACCCTACCTTGGGAATTTAGTAATTATGCCCATGGGTCCCAGTTACCCTACTGAGTAACCCAAGTTACCCTACCTTCACCGGCAAAGTCATCCTAGAACTTAGAGCTCGATTGCCTCACATTCTATGGGCTCCTAGATGTTCATGGGCGCACACGCATCTGCGCGGGGAGGCCCCACGCCTGTGCAAGAGTGGCCCGAACATAGTATTGAACATGGGCGGGTTTTGTTAACACCCCCCCTGTGGCCCCAGGGTTGGGACAGCGCGTCATAGGCAGACGGCTGTGTAGTTGCTCGTTTGCTACTTAAAAGAGGTCATTGGAGCAGCTGCCGTAACACCGTATAAGTCATCGCCGTCCGTCCGACTGAATGTCATTCGCAGGATATATATGGGGAGTATAGGTAACCGCCAAAATTGGGGTCACTCATATATGGTCTCTCGGGCATCTAGGAGTCTATTCTAGCCTACAGGTTGTAGGGTAGTCTTTCTAGTGGTACTTAGGTAGTGGCAGAAGGCCAGGGTGTTTTCGAGACAAATACAGCCAACAGCAAAAAAGCTGCCCTGCGCCCTGTTGCATCCGGTTCACCCGGTCCCCCGGACGTTCCAGGCGCTTATAATGTAAACTCCAGTTCTGGGTTCTTCCGCCCGGGCTCGTTTCGTCCGGGCGCTGCCTTTTTCCGTCCGGACGCACCGCGTGCACCCTGGCACAGTTTGCCTAGCAACTATACCCCCAGCGCAAAACCCCTCCTCCCTGCAGCGCCCGAAGCACCCATTCGCCTGCCACCTCCCCCAGAAGCCTTTCGACCGCGAATTCCCTCCTCCCACACGCGCCCACTTCCTTCCCATGATACTCCCCTCCCTCTGAACCTCTGTCAAACGCTCCCGTACCCCCCCCTTTTCCTCCCTTATCAAGCGGACGTTTTCATACCACCCTCCCTATTCTTCCTATCCGCCGGACGCCCGTTGCGTATTCTCCAGCATCTGCCGGACGTTCTCCTACTCCTCTTTTTTTCGCCCTCTACCCTGCACACTCTTCTCATCCGCCGAACGTTATACCATCCGCCGGATGTTATACCGACTACCTGACATCTCTCCCTACCCTTTGAGCCATTGCCTGCCAGACCTCTTAGTATTCATCCACCCGACTCATAACTATGACTTTCTTGCCTATAACCGCCCGCCCGCCACGCGGCCTCTATACTACTGGTATCACAATTTAGTCTCTTCTGAACTCTTGATATCTATCATTTATTTCGCTTTCATATGCATACATGATTACAGACTATTGATAAAACGGTTCCCTCTATCTTCTAGGTCTGGCGGGTTCTTCGGTCTGGCGTGTCGCGTCCGCAGGTTCTCTCGACAGCGCCATACTTGTATCAACTATTCCCCTCCTCTCGTCTGCGACACCGCTAGCCGATTCCAATCCACCAGGCCCCGGTCCCATCCCAAACTCCCGCCTCAATGCCCCCTCATGATTTGAATATCCGGCAGTCCTCTCGACCTGCTTTCCCCGCTCCCTCGCGATTCTAGCCTCCAATGTGCCTCTGATCCGGTGGATCATACCATCCTGCCAGACCTTTTCTGTACCATTCCACGTCTCTATCTGACGTTCCAGTAGGCCTGTTTTCTCGTTAGCCGACCAATTACCCCCATTAAGTACCTGCGGTTTTCGAAAGTATCCGGATGCCTGGGCGCCAAGGGATCCGCATACTTTTGAAAACCACAAGTAGACGCTGTTCATCTTACCTCTGCAATAGGCCCGCGTGCAAGGCACATTATCGATAAAGTCTGCAGTCCGCCAGCATCGCAGGGAATGGCACAATATGGCTGCAGACAGACAGATAAAAGGGCCGTCGATCTTACCTAGGAACCCCTCGTCCATCGTGCCTTTCCTTTTGGGGCTAGAATAATACTGTGCAAATATCACACCCGGAATCTGTGGCGCTAGGAATCTAAGAGA
>Ga0307509_10001221_pt1 | contig 43596 bp, 49 predicted proteins | sample 10_EM_MG_FD_202245 | JGI IMG/M metagenome (GOLD analysis project Ga0307509, IMG submission 202245) | Populus trichocarpa ectomycorrhiza microbial communities from riparian zone in the Pacific Northwest, United States - 10_EM | ecosystem: Host-associated > Plants > Roots > Unclassified | place...
ATTTTTATTTTTACAATATATTTTTATAGTATAAATCCTGAGAACAAAGTAGATGGTTAAGGGCTAGAAATAAAAACCTTTTACTATTATATTATCATAAAAGTTGATAACTATTATATGAGACTCTCTCAGCTTTAACAGGTATTTATTAACCATACTCTTATATAACTATGACCAAATATATGTTTTCTTGGCATGAATATTTATTTCCTGGTTGTGCAAAAGAACACCTTATATTTCTGAAATATGCTATAAATTTATTTTAACATATATGTTATTTGCAACTTTTATTATGATATATTTATATTGTGGGGCGCCAAACAGGGCCTAAGTATACATCTTAGGGTAAGAAGATACTATAATAGAGATATAATTAGAATTATATTAAAAAAGGTATAATCACATAAAAGAAAATGTATAGTGGTTTAAAAAGGATTTTCTTAAAAATTTAACATTAAATTTAATACAAGTATCAGAATATATTAAAGTAAATTCAAATTAGCAAACCAAATACCTTTTATATAATATTATTTAAATTCACTTTTGATTTTACAGTTATGAGCTACCTGATTTAGCTTATCAAAAATAGGATCTATAAGTATAAAGAATAAAGTTTACAACTTATCCTATCTTTTATAAAAAAAAAACATTAATTTTAATACATAGTTTGTCTAAAAATATTATATAACTATGATACTTATTCAATGAAAGATATTCTACAAAATATAAGCAGAAGCTATAATCCTTAAATTTTTCACATTTAGGCCCTGTTTGGCACGCCACCGGAAAAAGAAACTCAGTTTTTCCTAAAAACAGAGGATCTTTCCGAATAAAAATACTGAGTATTTGTCAAAATACTAGCGTTTGGCATGACAAAAATCCTTTGTTTTTTTGACGGCTTTTTGATTATTTTAGGGGCCGGGGGTAAAAGAGACTAGGCCACAATAAAAAGTTTGATGGTTTACCAGGGTTGTGACCAGAAGAAAAAAATCCATAGTGGGAAAATCTTTGCTGTCCTTTACTTTGTGAAACTACAGCAGTATGAATCTGTATGATATGATACAATAATAAATCAAGTTGTACCCTAATACAGGCAGGTTTATCAGAAATATCACACAAAAGAAATACAGGAAAAGTTTATCTGAAGGATAGAAATACTATAGTATTTATGTGCATGCCAAACACGACATAGTTTATTTATCCTATCTCAACCAGAAATACTGAGGAAAACTGAAAATACCATGGTATTTGTGGCATGTCAAACAGGGCCTTAAACTTAATAAAACGTACAACATTTGAAAAAAATCTGGAATCCTGCCTGGTGAGACAGTGTGGAAAATTTGCAACTAGGAAAGAAATAAGAGCTGCAAAAAGAGCATCTATAGCTATTTCTGATAAGAGGTTTATGAATCTTTATCAGATAATCCTAAAGTAGGTTGATAAAGTTATTATCAGAAATGAGTAACAAACTCACCATTGATTTGGAATTTTTTTTTCTTCCCAACCTTTCTTCTAGTCAGTACTGAGAACCTTTTTGTGTTACATTCTTTATCTATTTGGTTTGTCAGTTGTCATTGTAGAAAGTAGTCCTATACAGTATTGATCTTCAAGTATTAGTATTACACGTTGTGTTCCTCGAGTGTTGCACTACTTCCTTCCTAGTACTGTACATAACGATACAATCTCCACCAGCGGGTCGGGCTCGGGACTGGGGTACAAGCCCAAGTAAGCATAAGGTATGATACGGAAATGCTCAGAGGACTGTGCCACGAGTACTGTACGGTACTCGCACTGTATGTAGGGAGGAGCCTTCCCAATCACGGTGAAGATGTTGCGCAGTGCATTTATTCACCTACCCCTTGTGGGAACTATTATATTGGTATGGTTTTTGTTGCTTATTTTCCCATTTTTAATCATTGAAGCTTGAATACAATAGTCTGAGAATTTTGATTGCTGCCGTTATCCTTTGAGGCCACCCCGATAATCCTGTTTGGTGCGGTATACAGCTACTAGAACGAGGCGGACTAGATAGCAGTCACCAGTCCTTCTTCCGTCTTGTGTTTTTCCTGCGCCCTGTTGCCTTGTTTCTCGGGATTCCCGCTGGCCGCACTTTTGATTCTCCGCCCTCCCCCCCACCCCACCCTACAGTTCCATGTCACGGCGCCTGCGAGTTTTCTTGTTCTACGACCACCACCAACACTCATCCCACCCTTCTCCCCCCACCACTCCCACTCGCACATCCCTCCACCCCAATCTCCACCCCAATTCTTGGGAATTTGAGCCTCCTGAATTGCTATTCCTATCAGCATTTTTCTTCTTTTTTTTCTTTCGTCTCTGCCTGATTTTTCCGTTTTTTTTGTTGGAGGCGCAATTATGAGACCTTCATGCGGCAGCGGCTGCTCATTACGTCTACGGATGGGCCTTATGGCTCAGGGTCCGCTAAGTGCCTCTTCGACAATGCGTGGCCTGCACTCAACGGCTTGCTGCACGCCTCGAGCTTCCGGCCATTTTTTTCGTCCTCCTACTCGATCCCCCCCACCATTACGCCCCAAGCAGTCAGACAACTCAGGGGAGCTAGCTCTACACCATTACCGCCCCGTCGACTACCACCACCGGCAGCGGCTTTATATAATGGCTCCCCCCCGTCTAGGAAATTATATTACTTCTTGTTTCTCCAAAACATATTCGCTCCCTCCACCACTCTCCCCGATGTCTCCGGCCATGACTTCTGTTCGTGGGTTCTCTGCTAAGCCTGTTGACTATAACAACTCTGCTCCGACTTCACCGGTCCCAAACACAATTGTCAACGCTGTCACCTCAAAAAAATTCACATACCAGATTTCCGCTGCTTACTCTGCTAAGCAGAAGAGATTTAGCCCGACGACCAATGTATTCCATTATAATCCCTACAACAGGGTTCAGGACACCACCAAGAGAAAGTCCCGTCCGGACGCTGGGCAGGACGCATTTTTCGTGTCCAGGATAAACGACACTGGAGCTGTCGCAGCTGGAGTGGTAAGACGCATCACCTTTCGTTTTTTACCATTTGTTTCTTATTTCCTTTCTCTTTTTTGGGACCCGGATCGTAGTGCTAGTAGGAGGAATGGGGAGGGGGAGAGACCGGTCTGAATTAAAACGAAATTAAAGAGCTCAAGTTGATCGGGTTTTCTAATGCGCGGTGATATATAGGCAGATGGAGTTGGTGGTTACATCGAATCCGGAATCGACTCTGGTGACTTCTCGCATACCTTATGCGAACGTATCGCTACCGCGGCGCACCAGTCCCCTACGGAAAATGTTAATGCAAAATATTTGATGTCGGTCGGGTACCAGAGGATATTAGAAGAGGACGCGATCGCAGGCGGAGCATCGACCGCATGCATTGGTGTAGCAAAAGCAGACGGTCAGCTGAATGTCGCAAAGTAAGTACGCCTAGTACCAGTCACAGGAGTGATGCCATTTTCGTTTTCTCTTCTCTTGGCTATCTCTTTTTTCTTTTTTCTTCCCCCTTCCCTCATGCATATTCTCGATTATCAGGACCTGGCTGGGACCCGGCTGACCAAACCCACCAAAACCCAGTCTCGGCGATTCCGGATTTTTAATTATCCGACAGGGGAAAGTCCATTACGTATCATCCCCGCAGACCCACGCTTTCAACACCCCCTACCAACTCGCAATGATTCCGAAAAAACTCCTTGTCCAGTCAAAGCAGTACGGCGGCGGTCCCTTATCCGACCAACCCTCCGATGCCTCCATCTCCACGCATTCTCTCCGCAACGGCGACGTAGTGGTCTTTGCTACGGACGGTGTCTGGGATAATCTCTCAAGCCAAGAAATCCTCAGGATAGTCTCCGACGAGATGGTCATGGGTAAGGGGTGGATCGTCGGTGGGGAAGCTGGCACTGTCCCATCCCCGCAATTAGAGAGTCTTACGAGTTCTGCGGAGGGGCAGGGACTACAGGCCGCTGTGGCAAAGGCGGTGGCCGCCAGGGCCAAGTCAGCCTCCATTAACACGAAAGTCGATGGGCCGTTTGCGAAGGAGGTCCAGAAGCGGTTCCCGTCGGAGAACTTTCACGGTGGCAAGAAGGATGACATTTGTGTGGTGTGCATGGTGGTGGTTGAGGTTAGTTAGGTGTTTCTGTTTATTTCTCCCCTCATTTTCTTGTATTTTATTCTCCCTCTATGTTTTGTTTTTTCATTCCTCTCATTTCTCCCTAAACGGTTTGCAAAAAGTAGTATACTAACTTCGCCATGTATGAATGAACAGACAGAAACGAATCAACCTCCTCGTGGAAAACTCTAGGGATCGATTTTACGACTTTAGGTTGAATTGAGCTAACGTAATTACGAATTTCCACTTTCTCTTTTCTTCTCTTCATTTTCTTTCCATCTATCTGTTGAAAATGAGGAGGCCCTCCGGTTTTTAGAGAAAAAAGTTATTTTTTTAGTTTTTTTTGTCAAAAACGGTATACGGGGTTACAACATAACATAATATTACACCATAATGTCCTACAAATGTGGAATCGCAATTATCATCACCCGATTTTTTCTTTCTCTCTGCGGGGGAAATGGATGGTATAGATAAGTTAGGTTAGGTTATTACTAATAAGAGCTTTTCCCTAAATCTTTTTCTATATTATCTTTCTATATTACCTTCTTTATACACCGTCTTTTTTATACATTATCTTTTATTATTCTTTTTTTACAACTTTCCCACAATTTCCCCACCATTTCTATTTTTTTCCTACCATTTTTACATCACGGCGGTTGGGTGGTGGGATAAGCTGGGATGGTTCTACTCACTCGGACATCCGGTAATTTATTTATCCGCCACGCTCCCATAAGACAGTATTGTACCGGTACAATAATATATATCCAAGAATATGTACAGCTCCAGCGCTACCCATCCAGCACCAGTTATCCCACCATATCGCAACAATCAATTATAACCACATACATCCACCAGGAATGAGTGAGAAGTGAGTGATCACCAGTTTTCCCCATCCATCACCGCCGGGAAATCGCCACAATAGTGCCAGGTAGCGAATAACCCCACACCACCAACCAAACCAAACCCAGCTTCTAATTGAGTAACGGAGTTGGACAGGGTGCGGTGCGGCGGCCCGATGACCGACCCGAACATGTCTTTATCACGAGAAGGACGATTCATCAATTAACCCGGAAGAAAGGGAAAGGAAAAAAATCACACCAATCTAAGGAAGGAAGGAAGGAAGGAAGGAGAGGGAACTGTGACTTCGAACCCGCACATAAATAAACCGGGAAAAGGTTCCAATGTGTACTGTACAGTACTAGTACTGGAACCGGCGATTGTGTGTCCAACAACCACAAAATATCGTCGTACATCTCGTATCCTGGGTTACATGAAAAGTCACCCTCTCGTATTTACTCCTGTGTCCTACTACTATGATACTACTTTGGTTTCCACTTTTGTTCTTCTCCTTCTCAATTCCCTTTCCCCTTCTTCTTCTTAACCTTGCTGGATCAACAACTCCTTCCTCCTCCTCCTCCTCCTCCTCCTCCTCCTCCTGTTCCTGTTCCTCACAGCCCCGTTCATGCCCGCATCCGGTGGTTGGTACTGTGCTTCCGAAAACGTGTTCCGGGGGTGTATACTACTATCGTAAATGTTGTCGTGGCCCATAGCGTGCATATACGTTCCTATCCTTCCTACAAACGGGTATATGCGACGATAACGATAACAGCAATGCCGTACGGCGGGGGGGTTATGCTGCGGGGGGTGGAATCGTAAATGAATAAATGAACAATAAATAAATACATAGATAAGCTTTGGTAATGGCAAATCCGTCTTGTGAGGTTAGGTCGGGTTGGAGAGCGAGTGAGAGCGGGTGAGTTTCATAAGGTGTCACTCGACTAGATAGGTGGTGTTCGGAAGTGGTCCGGGTGAGGAGGGTCAAGATGTGTTATTCTTCTTGGCTGCGTGTGCTGGAGGAGGGGGTGGAAGGATTGGATGGAGGAAATGCTGTGCACGGATGTAGTGGGGTAGGTGGTCACTAGGGAAGTTGGCCGTCGCTGTAACCCTCTAACGGAAGCTGCCGGCGGATAGTGTTGGATTCGGGTCTGCAATTATCAATATGCACCAGTCCGCAAAAGAACTATCGCTTTAAACCTCTTCGCTCCATTCTCTCCAAGTACCATACACCACACTACAGCGCATACCATACGACATCGACCATCCTACAATGTAAGATTTACTCTAAAAAGAGAGAGTAAAACTGGGGGAAACTTATTGTGCATGCGTCATGAATTCCCTCCTCCAGCCAACTAAAAACACAAATTCCCACCATAGACACACTACTCAGACTACTTCCCCGGGACCGCCCCCTCCGCCCTGCCAACTAGCCTCTTAACACTCGCCCATTCCTCATTCCTCGGCGGGTCCATCGCAACTTCGAAAACCGTCACCATACCATCTAGCCCGCCGACCGCAGCTCTCTTCCCATCATGCTCCTCCCAAGCAATCTTATTCAAACTCTTGGTCAGATGGGTAGCCCCGACTCTGGAGCTTGGCGAGGCTTTAGCGATGGGTACTTCAGTGTCCATAGTAATATCCCAAATCTCCAGCTGGCCTGCTCCATCTACTAGGCCGAATACGCCAGGTTTGGTTGGACTCCAGGCAGCATCGTAAACGACGTCTTCTCTACTGAATTCCATTATTGGCGCGGCGGCTTGTGGGGTTCCGTTCGCAGTCGCAGTTGTAGCGGCCGGAGGACGGGCTTTCCAGAGCTTAACGCTCCAATCTAGGGAACTACTGAGGACCAGGTCGCCCAGGTCCACGGGGCCACGGACAGGGTGGAAGTCCACAGACATGACGGGTCCTGCATGCCCCTTGTATGAAATACGTGGCTCCACGCCCGCCTTTGCCCCGGCTCGGTCATAGCGGTGACAGGGGTATATTGTGCCCTCTTCTGTTCCAACGAGGAAGTATGTTGGGTCAGAGTGAGGGAATGCCATGCATGTGGGACTGAGATCATCGGTCTTTGAAGGTACGGGAGTGGCTAACTCCAGTAATTCCTGTGGCTGCGCGAGCATGTCTACCGTCCAACCGCAGACAACTCCATCGGTGGAGCAACTTAGGATGTTGTTTGCGTTTTGTGTTCCAATAACCGAAACCGAATATACCGGATGTGTGTGGCCTGAGCCTGTGAGGGGAGTCTTCAATACAGGTTGTGATTTGGCGCGGGTATCCCATAGTAGGACCTGACCACTGTAGGCGCCCCCCACAATCAAGTTGGGATGGAAAGGTGAGAACCGGGCGGTCAAAACATCACTCTATGCCGCATGTTAGACCTTGAACACTACACTTAAAGGTAGAGAAGGGACAAACCTGAGCGTGAAACACATATTCAGGTCTGTCGTGCAAATGCATATTCCAGACCTGAACCAAGCCGTCGGGATCATGCGGCGCCGAAGGGTTCTTGGTGTAAGAAGCCAAAAGCAGTTCTGGGAACTGTTTCAGAAAATCAGTCATCACAAATTCTCCCAACTCGCCCCAGAACCAAACATTAATACCTTCGGTGAGTAATTGATATCGCTTATCATCCGTTTCTTCGACCACCTCTCATCGTAAAATTGGGCAACTTCCTTAAGCTTCCTTCCAGCTTGTTCCTCATCCTCCCCATTTACACCCAAACCGTAGTCCGCCAGCACATCATATTCTATGTCCAGGGCTCTTTCCACAACCTTTGAAGACCTTTCAACGAAGTCGACAAACTCTTCAGAAGCTGTAATAGCTGCCTTCTCCTCGTCCGACAATTCCCTGACAAAAAAGCCTCCATTGACAGGTCCATCAGTTTTCTCGTCCTGCTCCTCGGGATCCGTAGCTTTCAGCTGCCTAAGCTCTTCTACGATTTCCTGCCGCATCTGCTCCCGTAGCTCCTCATCTGTCTTGCGCGAAGCCTTTTCATCATCTTCCCCATCCCCTTCTGTCCACGCCTGGGAGGTCTGTACCTCCTTGCTATATGTCACAATCTCACGAACAGGTGACGGCGGCTCGTCATATAAAACCGTAAGAGGTGCAGTAGAAATGTTTTGTAATGTGAGGGGCGTGCCATCGGCAGCCACCCCCGAAGTAATAGCGAGACCGCTAAGACTAAAGCTACGATCAGAAACATTATCGACAGGGGTAACAATCCACAGAACTCTCTTACGAATGAATTGTAGGGGAAGGAGCTTCCGAGACTCCACTCTCAGCGACAGATACTACAGAACCGGGCCTACTGCCTCTAATCCCACCCGGTCCTGTAGACGACGGCCGCTCGCCCACTAGAATAGTCACCAGATCTTCGATGCTCTGCCGGTTATTGTACGATCGAGGATGTGGAGAGGTGAGCTACATCAGCACAGCGAGATCCCGTCAGTTAGCTCAGGGCAATTCCGCCAACACTAGTTTCGCCTTATAAAGAGAAAGAGCTTAATTGAATCTAACTAACATCTGGGCTTCGTCTGGAATTCGATAGGGATTGCTGCCGTTCCTGATTTCGACGTTTGATCTCGGCGAGCTTCGCCTTCTTTGCAGCGATCTCGGCTTTTCGTTGCTCCATGGTTGATTCTTTCCTTGGAGCTTTCGATAGAGTTCGATTTGTATTGATTGAGTTGTGGAAAAGGAGGCGGGGGGGGGGCGAATAGATACGGTAGTGGGGATGCTAGGAGTTGATGTGGGAGACGTTTGGCTCGCCGTAGAGCTCCACAGCGGTGAACGGGTCAGGGAAAAAGAATACACAAGGGCCCTAGCAACGATCCCTCAAGCCTGCAAAAGCGAGTGCCATCAAATCAAAGCCCAGACCCAAGTCCCTATGCATTGTTACCCACGGTAAGATAACCAAGACCCAACGGCCAAGATAGATAATAACCAGACAATTGGCAGCATCAGAAGCTATATCCTCCTCAGAAGTAATCATCAGCAGGAAAAGTGGATGTTAGATAATTATTTCAGCGCCTATTTATCTATTCATTCACCGATTTCATTCCCGGCAGAAAGCTAACTCGTTCTCAACCGGTACCCGATACTTTCAAGACGGTGCTTCCGGATTTCATCCCAACCTTCCTCCCCTTCTCCAGAGGAGAGAAGAAAAAAGAAAACGCTCATCCCACCTCACCCGTCGACCTTGACTCGTTCCATTCAAACAACTCCCACATAGCGGTTGACAAAACAAGCCCGACGAAGCCCATCCCATTCCTCAATTGATTTATTTCCCCTTCGGAACGTAAAGAAGAAAAGGGGGGGGGAAATCAGCAGATATGTTCTCACAGTCGACCACCAACGTGAGTTTCCCCATCCACCCTCCTCCCCTACACCCCCTTCCTCCATTACGACCACCATCCTCTGTCATCATCAATCGATTAAAAAACCCACGAGCCTCTCCCTCCCCTCCCTATATCAACCCCCCGCCCCACTTGCTATCAACCACCAAACATTACCAATGCATCCGTCCATTCATTAACATAACCACGCCAGGTAATCCGCTACTCCGCTCTCGGCCTCGGAATAGTCTACGGCTTCACCCACCAGAACAAACTCACTGCGCAAGCCAAGATCCGCAAGGCTGAGAATGAGTACCACCGCAAAGAGAAGTTGATAATGCAGGCGAAGGCAGAGTGGGCGAAGACGCATTTCCCCGCCGACAAGACTACTTCTGGTGGACGTATGTTTCCTTCCCACAATGGGAGGGGAGAGTAGAGGCTAATTATATAAATGAGAGTAGTTATCACCGATCCTAACGACTCACGGTTCGATCTGGAAGCATTCTTGAAGCAGCTTGCGGCGGATGATAAGAAGGCTCATGCTTAGGTGTTTTGTTTTTTCTTCGAAAAGTTAGCGCTTGTGGGGGATTTAGAAAAATATATACTGTGGACGCTTCTTCAATGATAATGATGCAGGGGGATCAAAATCTTGTCCCCACAGGACCTTTTTTCTCTACATTAATCATGAATAGAAATGGCTGGGGATATGAATCAAAGTTAGGGTGTTTCTTTTTTTGCTTCTCTCGCGTGGGGTGAAGGAGAGGTTCATGTATACGCCCTCATACGGTATGTCTGCATGGGCTTCAAAAGGATGTTTTGTACCATATTGTTGCGATTCTTTCTTACAGCTTTCTTTATCGCACTTGCCTGGATGATGGCTGAGTCCGTGGTGGGTCCTCAGACTTGCAGTACCATCGGCGGGTCTTATACCATTCATATTCTGCAAATCCTTTCAACTACTTGTACTGGGAGCAATCTTTAGGTTGTGTCGAGTATTGCACCACTTCCAACGGGCTAGCTCCTTTCTATATACAAGTACAGTAGCTCATGGTACATGCTTTTTTGGCCTGCGATACGGCCGTAATTTCAGTCAAACTGCCGTCTGTGCTATCTACATAATAAAATTCAATAGCACTGTGCAGGGAGAACAAAATATTCATTAATGTCCTGTTAGCATTATCTATTAACTTTTAGGGTTTCCAGAGACAAATAAGAGGGAGAGGAGGGGGGAGGGAAGGAGTCGATAAGTTCTTAAAAGCCAAGACTCTAATATTCCTCCTGACCGTCACAGTTCAATATCCTCCCTAGCCCACAATTTTACGGTCCTATCCTGCCCGCTGCTGACAATAAACCTATCGTCTCGACTAATGTCCACACTAGTGGCATTTCCCGAATGGGCACTAAGGTTCTTGACGAGAGCCCAATCGTCGCTGGAAAAGATGTTGACGTTTCCATCGAAGCCGCTCGTAGCCAGGTAGGTGCCTTCGGTCCTCATGGTCTCTGCTGCTGCCACTGCAGTTTGCTCTTCATCTGTTCCGTTCATTGCCACTGCGGGGTCTTGCTTTCCGCTGAAGAAGCGTACGTCGCTGACGAGGCCTTTGTGTGCGCCGATGGTAGCGGTGCAGCGTACCATTCTTACGTCCCAGACTTTGACGGTGGCGTCCCCGGAGGACGATACGACCCTATATCCGTCTGGGCTCCAGGCTAGACCCGTTACCTCTCGGATGTGTCCATCGAGAACCATAATTGTTCGTCCTGTTCTAAGGTCCCAGACTCGGCCGATTGAATCCAGTCCACCACTTGCAATCAATGCGCCGTCGGTTTGGAAGGCTACCGTGTACACCTCTCTACTATGACCTTCCTGAAGAAGTAATTCTTTTTGAGTGGGTAGATCCCATAATCGCCATGTGGTGTCGTACGATGCGGACGCAAGGTAGTTTCCACTTGGATGATGTTCAACTCGTGCGACTCGTGCCGAATGGCCAGTGAGCGTCGCGATTGGTGTATCCTGGGTCAAGGACCAGAGGTGTACAGCTCCTTCTCCACCGCCAGATGCGAGATTTGCAGAATCCGGGGATAGTGATATTGTGGCCTGGGGATGCCATGTGATTCCACCAACTCTTTCGTTATGGCCACGCAGGAGAGATTTATCCTCTAGGTCTGGGACAGTAAAAAGCCTGATGCTCCCACTCCGACTTCCAGCAGCGATAATCTCGCTATTCGGTGAGAACCTAGCAATGGCGACAGCTCTTTCTCCCGCAATCTGTGACCCAAGAACTTGATATCCTGATAACCTCTCTTTTATAGCCCGGCGGTGTTTGATATGTTTTTGTAATGCAATGCTCGCTTCCACCTTTTGCTTTGCGATGCGGGCGCGAGCTCTCGGTAATGAGTAACTAGCTATCCATTGCCTTGCTTCAAGCAATCCAGGTACACCTGGAGTGTAGAACTCCTCCTCCTCATCCTCGTCCGGCTCGGGAGTCTCCACCGCATCCTGCATATCCATATCGCCGGCCTGAGAACCCTCTGCAGCATTCCCTTCCTGTAGTTGATATAACAGCTCCCGTAATCGATCTCTACGATCTCCTGGCCCCTCACCGAACAACGTCATTGGCTCCCCGAGTTCTCGAAGACGAGCCCGCACTCGGCCATCATCCGTAGGCACTACAATAGCAGCGGCTTTCTTCTTCCTGTCCATCTGGGAAAGAATAGCAGATGCTTTCTCTGGCGCAATTCCTGATTTAATGTTTTGTGGGAGATTGTAGTCACGATCGATCGGGACGTTTGCCAGATCGACCATGTCGGAGTCCTAGTGTTTTAGATATGTGTCAGATCCCAGTAGTTATACTAGAAGAGGGACCACTTACATCCTCCTCGACGTAGGCTCTGCGAGAGGGATGAATGCCGGACATGATGGGCAAGATGCGTAGTGGTAGTCGTGGCTTCGCCGCTAGGATAGGAGCAAGTGCGGAGGGAGATGAGGCTACGTAGATGCTGGCGCATTCGCAGCAAAGGTTTCGAGAGCAGAAGTCAGGGTCCTGATCGCTCAGCTTCTGTAGGTATGATACGGCAGTCCACCGCACAGCGGAGAGAGTAAGGTTGTAAGAGCCGCGCCCAATTTCCACCAAACAAGTCTCACAACTCTATTCCAGATAAGGGCTTAGGGCTAAGGGTTAGCTGAATTCAAGTCTAGCCATAATAATAACGGACACCTTTTCATTTTTCCAGGCAACAAGCAAGGGTCTTGTTTCGGCCAGATTGGCGGAAGGCTTCTTTCTTTTTCCCCTGTCAAACCACAGCTTCTCAGCTGCATCAACTCCTGTGAAAGTCTTCCAATTCATCACTACCTGTACTCGAGTACTTCCCTGGCATAAGGAGAGCCATCTCTCCACTTCGAGACCCCCCCCCCCACCACCACTACCCTTCGTGTCTTCTTTGTCTCACCCCCTTTCCTTCTCTCCTAACATTATAGTACCACGTAGCCCACTTCTAGCAACTACAACTTCATTCGTTTTTTCCTTTCTTTCTCCTATTTTATATTTTTTTTCTTCCCCGTGCATTCATCCTTTATTCTTCGGCTACCAGCCTTTTCCTTCTATTTATTTTGAGAACCCGTTCACAGATTAGCTATGTCAGATTCCCCTCCCGGGGTTCGCCAGCGCGCCTCGAAGAAGAAGGGTGCGGCGCAAGCTGCACTAAACCCAGGATCAGGCGCAAATTCTGATGATGAACTGCTCAGCAAGAAACAAAAGGTTTCTGCGCCTGCCCCAGGCGCATTCGGTCATGCCCAAGGCCCGTTCCGAATCTGGCTCATTTTGTTGACTGTTGCGGCCATCTTTACAAGATTCTACAAGATTAGCCATCCTACAGAAGTAGTATTTGATGAAGTCCACTTTGGAAAGGTATGGTGCTAGAGTGATTATGAGTTAATAGAATAGTAACTGACCCTACCCATAGTTTGCATCCTACGTATGTTTATTACTACAATAAGCTCCTTAAAAGCTCGCCAGTTCGGCATAAAGCTCGAATCTAATTATGGTTTAAACAGTACCTTCAACGGACTTACTTCTTCGATGTCCACCCTCCGTTTGGAAAGCTTCTTTTCGCCCTGATGGGCTGGTTCGTTGGATACGATGGTCACTTCTTGTTTGACAACATTGGGGATTCCTACATCGATAACAAGGTCCCTTATGTCGCATTTCGCGCCATGCCCGCCATGATGGGTGCTTTGACGGTCCCGGTGGTCTTTTTGACTATGTGGGAAAGTGGTTACAGCCTGCCTGCTTCGATTGTTGCCGCCGGGTTGGTTTTGTTTGGTGCGTTTTACATGCCCGTGGTACAGCTAAGGTAGACAATACTTACAAGATGTACAGACAATGCGCACATCGGTCAAACTCGCCTCATCCTCCTCGACGCTACTCTTATTTTCTCGATGGCTTGCTCTCTCTTGTGCTATGTTCGGTTCTACAAACTTCGCCATCTCCCATTTAGCCGTAAATGGTGGAAGTGGCTGCTTTTGACTGGTGTAGCTCTATCATGTGTCATTTCCACCAAATATGTTGGTGTTTTCACCTTTGTTACAATTGGTGCCGCTGTCGGAATTGATCTCTGGAACCTTCTTGATATCAAACGTGGCTTGACAATCCAGGAATTCACCAAGCACTTCGCCGCGAGAGCCTTTGGTCTCATTGGAGTCCCGTTCTTTTTCTACCTTTTCTGGTTCCAAGTTCATTTTGCCATCCTTTACCGCAGCGGACCGGGAGATGATTTCATGACTCCCGAGTTCCAGGAAACATTAAGCGATAATATCATGACATTGAACAGTGTAGACATTCACTACCATGACACCATCGTCATCCGCCACAAGGAAACCAAAGCTTACCTGCATTCCCACCCGGACAAGTATCCTTTGAGATACGAAGACGGCAGAATTTCATCACAAGGTTTGTCGTGCGGGTGATAATTTATGAAGAGCCATGCTTACGTTATCACAGGCCAGCAGGTTACCGGATATCCGTTCGAGGACGTCAACAACAACTGGGTTATCATCCCTGGAGATCCGGTTCCCGAGGGCAGTGACGCAACTTCCGTTGTTAAGAATGGCGATCTTGTAAAACTTCTTCACGTCGTCACCAACACCATTCTTCTATCACACGATGTTGCCTCGCCATACTACCCCACGAACCAGGAGTTCACCACCATTGATATTGAGGGAGCCAACGCAGATCGCCATAATGACACGCTATTCGAGATCAGGATTGAGGGTGGAAAGATCAAACAAGACTTCAGGTCTATGTCTGGCCAATTCAAACTGATCCATAACCCATCCAAGGTGGCCATGTGGACACACAGCAAGCCCCTTCCCGACTGGGCCTTCAAACAACAGGAAATCAACGGAAACAAGAACATCCTCCAGACTTCCAACCTTTGGTTTGTTGAGAACATCCCATCTTTGGCACCTGAGGACCCGCGAAACGTCAGGACACCAAAAGAAGTCAAGTCAATGCCGTTCCTCAAGAAGTATTTTGAACTCCAACGTACCATGTTCCACCACAATAACGCATTGACTTCGTCCCACCCTTATGCGTCCCAACCAATCCAATGGCCTTTCTTGTTGCGTGGTGTATCATTCTGGACCAAGAATGACACTCGAGAACAAATCTACTTCCTCGGAAATCCCATCGGATGGTGGCTCGCGTCCTCGATCCTTGCAGTCTTTGTTGGTATCATTGCCGCAGACCAGCTTACGCAGCGAAGAGGTGTAGACGCCCTTGATAGAAGAACCCGAAGCAAGCTCTACAATTCTACCGGATTCTTCTTCCTCGCATGGGCAGCTCATTATCTTCCATTCTTTTTGATGGGGAGACAGTTATTCTTGCACCACTACCTACCCGCGCACCTCGCCTCTTCCTTGGTAACAGGAGCATTGGTGGAGTTCATCTTCTGCGTCGAGCCACTCGAGACGGAGAAGATTGGGAAGGACGGAAAGAAGAAGTATACTCCCCGCTCCGGGCCTCAGAGCCTGGCTGCGGCTTGGGCTGCAGCGGTCGTTATTACGGCAGCCGTTGCTGGTGGATGGTATTTCTTCAGCCCATTAACATATGGTAGCCCTGGATTGGACGTTTCCCAAGTTATTTCCAGGCAATGGCTCGGTTATGACCTCCATTTCGCGAAATAGGTTGGTTTAGTGGAGGATCGTTTTGGGATTTCTTTTTCCTTGCTTCTTCACTTTTTTTTCCCGTTTATTTACGCCAAGGGCCACTGTGAGAGGTTTTTCAAATTGAATATGAGATTAGGGGTAATTCAAAAGATATTATATTAGGGACATTTGCTCATGGTGGCTTGGGTGGGGTGTGGGCTTGGTACTGTATGGAGCAAGATGGGCAAAAAGAAGTGTTGGTGGTGGTGTTTTTCTTTCGTTGTATTTTTGAATGAGACTCTGGTTCGGGCTTGATTGGGGTTAAAAGCCAAACGATGTTCCTCTTCTGTATGGATACCAAATTCTACTCTCTATCCAATTTGTGAAGGTGGAGTCCTATAACAACCCAATGAGCGAGACGCCCAGACGTCAAAGACAGCGCTTGTACGAGTACCCGGAGTAGGGGTGAAGTATTGGGACAAGCAGGGGTAGCAGAGGCCTGTGCATTTACCTTGAAAGGAGTAATCAAAGAACCAAAAAGTAAGAAAACTACTAACCAGAGCAATTCTACTACCCCTGCTTGTCCCAATATTTTCCCCCTCACCCGAGTACTTGTATTATACCGCAGTCCGCAGAGCTACGAGATAGGACCAAATTACGGACAGTCTACGAGTACCGTAAAATCTCGTGAAATCCACCATCTCCAGTCTGTCACGTATACCCCAGCAAATGGCGACATCAGCCCAAGATAGGTTTAGCATGTCGGATTAGCGAGATCTAACACAGCCAATGACTCAGGCTATACCGTGTCAGGAAAGCACTAATCCTTCTTGAGAACTTTTGACTCAAACCCCAGAGATTAGGGGCTGCCGGAGATGGTGGATTTCACGAGATTTTAGAGTACTGGTGCCAGTATCACATCGAAAAAGTCCTAAAATATTCTCGTAGCCTACCGCATGCCGGTAGCCAATGCCTTCCAGCAGCCTCCGGCGGAGCCGGTCCGGACCACAGAAGACGAAGACACCATCCATGACGAAAAACGGCCAGTTTAGCAGAGAAAAGCCAAGCCAAGCCGTAGCCGTTCCATCAACCAGTAATTGACTGCTCAGATGATATCGAAACCCGATAGAAGGGATGAGAATGGAAATCGTGCATTTTCAGGAGAACGAGTCCTGCCTGGCTGCGCAGCCGTGCGCCAATGACCGGTCCCTTGTCGGATGGCCCTGGACGCGTCCAACTGTGGGCAGCCAGAAGTGAGCCCGCGCTGGTGTCATCATAGGGCATGGGGAGCGAACTCTGTAGCTGGAACGGGCGGGCATTCATTCTAGAGTAGTAACAGTAGGTTATATCCGCCAAGACTGGCCCTTTCCAGGTTAATATTTTTGCAATTACCAATCCAGAGCCCCCGTTAAGGGAGTTAACAGCAATTAACCTATCACGGACATTCCCCTTGTTCCTACCAAAATCTTAAACCCCAATATCTCCTTGAAAACTTGAGATATTTCTATCATCACTCTCTACTACCGGTAGTGTGTAGAGGATCACCCACATAATAGAGCCATAATTCTCATCAGACTCGTAATTGAAGATGGACAATATTTTCTCGGCAAAGCACTCCGACTGCGGTGGGTTCCCTCACCATAGAGGGAGGGGGGGAAAGGAAAATTTATCTGCTCCCCGTCAAAGATCCGTAATCCTCGCTTTGGGTTGGGTTGCGGCAGCAATTATTCAGCCATAACGTACAGATGTGCCAGCATCATCGAAGGGATTCCGCCACAAACCTGTATCAACTTAGCCTCTTTTGTGGGCACTCGGCCGGTCCCACGTTAAGTGCCGGATTGGGCGGGTGCAAGCTTACGAAAGATTACCATATCACCGAAAATGCTTAGAGGTCCCGTAAACAAGAATAGGTTCCACCAGCACCACCGCAAACTGGAGGAAGGAAAGTCATTCTCGCTTTGCTAGTCAGCGATTACAGAGAAATGAACCCAAGCTTAATCATAGTAACCATATTGTAGAATTGTGAGGGTACTGTGGCATCTTCTGGTGGCATCTTGAAGCTTTCTATTCTTTCCTTTCCTTTCCTTCCCCCCCGATTGTCCCTTGAGGGAGTGGTATATAAACGATTGTGTCCCGGGGCAATTCTTCCTTTCCTTCTTTTTTAAAGAAGATGCAAACAACTGCTTTGTTTGCTGCTCTGCTCAGTGTTCTACTTGCCTATTTTTACTCCACTTCTAGCGAATCTGTGCGTGAGATTTTGGCTTCCCTAGTTAGCCCTAGCAGTGGGATAAATACGAAAAACCTAGCTTCCTCTGTGGCCACAGGTGCTACGACGACGACGACGATTTCTTCACTAGTTAACAAATCCACCCCAACCGCGACTTCCTCATCCTCGGAAGAAGATACCATCTTTACACCAATAGTCCTCGCAGAAGAAATGATTGTCGCACGCACAATTGCAAAAGCCTTCAAGGCGATCGAGAAGGCCGAAGGCGCTGGAGCAAAAGTTCGCAGATCAGTCGGTACCAGTCAATTGAAGAACTTTAGTCCCTTCTTGATGCTTGATCATTTCTCGGTTGGGCCCGAAGCGGGATTTCCGGATCACCCCCATCGGTATGCAAGAAAGAAAACAACCTTCCACCCCTTCGTCAGTCTATGATAACTAACGGGAATGCTTTGCTTTTACAGCGGCCAAGAAACAATAACCTACCTTTTACACGGCAGCATTGACCACGAAGACTTTGCCGGGCACAAGGGCACGATTCACCCGGGGGATCTACAATTCATGACGGCCGGAAGAGGAATCATGCACGCAGAGATGCCGGGTAAGAATGGCGACGGGTCGCCCAATGTGGGGCTGCAACTTTGGGTAGACCTACCCAAGCACCTGAAGTTCTGCGAGCCCCGCTATCGCGACCTCGCCGCCAAGGAGATACCCACCGTCACTGTGGATAACGAGAAGGTCTTCATCAAGATCATCTCGGGCACCTCGCATGGCGTAGACTCGGTCCGCGACTTGGCATATACCCCAGTGTGGATCTTGGACGTTACCATGAAACCTGGCGCCAGGCTCGAGCAGCCGTTGCCGAAGGGCTGGAATGCGTTCGCGTACACGTTGAAGGGTAAAGCTGCTTTCGGAGCCGACGGCGAAAAGAGAGTCGGGGAATTCTATAATGTTGTGTTCGAGCAGGAGGGCGATGGAGTCGTCGTTGCTACGGATAATAACGCGGAGGAAGACGCCCATTTTAGTATGTATGCGCTGCTCTTGTTCACTTGTGGCTACTGACGAAATATGCGCACTAGTCATCATCGCAGGCCAACCCCTCGACCAGCCCGTCATCCAATACGGGCCCTTCGTCCTTAACACTGAAGAGCAGGTCTACCAAGCCATGCTCGACTACCAGACCCACAGCAATGGCTTTGAAAGAGCCAAGCATTGGCAGTCAGAGATCGGGAAGAGGATGACGAGTCGCTAAACCCTTTCATTCCTTCAGGCACGGTATAATGTAACTTTAGAACATCACCTTCTTCTTTTCTCCTTTGTTCGCTGGTGTTTGTTTATTTTCCCTGTTGGCATAAGGGGGGATGGAACTTCTTTTATCCGCCCATTTCTTCCTTTCCCCTGCGGGTTTCCTTCTCCTGCTGTGTTTCACAACACCATAGAACACAAATAAATTCCGTCAAGGCATAAATCTCGTATTACCACCGTTTCACCAATCTACCTCGATCCCCCCCCCCGGCTCACAAGCGCTAAACAAAATGCCATAAGGCTACGTAGCGGATTAGCCTATTTGCCAACCTAGGGTACCCTTCTCTTTGTTCGCCTGCATATACACGCACGCATGCCCGTGGGTAAAGTACGTATGTGTATATTATGTATGACATCGTATAATATTATGTATGTACTCGAGATACGGTATATATTATGCAACGCGATATTTAGCCCCCCCCCCCCCAATCCCACAGCCGCGCGGGCAAACCGGGATCAACGAAGAAGGAAAAGTAGTAGTGAGAGAGTGACATTATGTGATTCGGGTGGAGATGTCCAGATGTGGTAGGGCTGATTCGTTGTTCCCTACGGTAGGCAACAGTGATGATCTTTTATGTAGTTGCCTGAGGGGGGGGAGGGAGGCACAGTACCTACTCGTACTGGTATGATACGGTATCATAACTCGCAGTTACCGGTGCTTGTACCCGAAGACAGGGATATTGGAAGAAAAAATACTCAGGGCTGGAGAGGGGGCGGGTTACACGGCGCGGTTGACTGCCGGTATCGGTATGATATGTACAGTACTAGTACTCGTGCTGGTAGATTCCTGCTATCGCGAGGGGCTTTGATGGTGGTGGTGGGTACTGGAGGCTAGGGATTTGGGCGGGGGATGGGGCGCTGTGTGGGAAGGAAGGAAGGAGAGAAGTTCATTGTAGCGGTGTGAAGGGAGGTAGTGATGGGGATTCTCTGGGTAATACTTTTCTTTCTTTCTTCCGTATGGCACTGTACTAGTACAGTACTCTGTATCTCGCTCGCTCAACCGTATCGGTCAGCATAGATCACTGTGCTGGTACTATACTCTAGTCCAGGCGATTGTACTTGTATTGTGTCAAAGCATATGCTTTTATTCATCGAGCCTTCAAGATGCTCCTGAGAGGTGTACTTGTACTATCCCACAGTCCGTCACTTGCTCCGCCCAAGAGATCTCATTAAGGAAATGACGGAATCCGAAAAGTACCCTTCCTTAACTGGAAATAAATTGGGGAGGACCTGGAAACTATCACTCCCTAACTAGAAATAAAGAAATTACTAGGGCTCCTGACTGAGACATAATATTATTCCAATGATTTCTTGGGCGCGCCGAAGGTCTAAGGGAAACCGCATCACATGGCGCAACCTATTGCTCGCCGGATGCTTACGTAAAAGGCTCGGCACGGCGGATTCAAAGATTACAGTTGCCCTATTGCGCGAAGGACTTCCTATCGCTGCGGTATGATAGCCCCCTAAGGTGGGAAGTCTGAATTGGGCCGAACCGGTGTCTGGGTGAGGAAAAGGATGATAGATGGCCGGAGAAGAAAAGAGTAGTGTATGTAGGCCGGGGGCGGGGGGGGGGTGAGCATAAAAGGTTGAGTGAGCGAGTTGGTTAAAGCTGAAGTTTGCACTTATCGTACTGCTGCACTGTACCGTACGGCAGGCAGAATGGAATGGCTGGGGGGGGTGTTTTTCTGGCTTGTTTTTATTTTATTTTTACATGTTGGGGTTGAGAAATTAGGGTTTTAGTCTACTGCAAATACGAGGTTAATAGTGTGTGCGCCCACTGAATAGACTTTTTACTGTATGATATTACTAGAGGTGTAATAATAATAATGCTGCATGTGAATATTGGGAGAGCTGAGGTTTTTGATGGGAGTGGGGACCCATTTTCACTTTTTTTCTTTCAAAATTTAGTGATATTATGATTTCCCTCGCTCGATCATCCCTGGCACTGCGTCGAAGCGGGGATTCCTGGGGGTTTCCCATCGGGGAGAATGAAGCGCAAGTGGTATTAGAGCGAGTGAGCAGACATACAGAAACAAACGCCAAGGCTCCAGGTTGCGAGTGGGGCCTCTCTAGTGTCATCATATGATACCATAATACAAGTACCTGTATCTTAGGGCTCTACCGGAACCATCATACGGTGGGCGGTGTAAGGTTCAGGGGCTGGGGATAATGGCTTTGTTAGTTCTCTGTGCAGCTGTGCTCCACTCCAACCACCTTGAGGTCCTCACTTGTTGGGGCGGGAAGGGGTTGTGCCAAGGTCCCCCAGAGGTAAGTTGAATCAGTCCTGGAATTCTCTATCCAGGACATTATCTTGTGGGAGCGGGACATTGAGAATCTGGTGCAACCCCTGCCAGTTTTTGAGACAGAGGTTAGTAAGCAGCTTTGTTATTAATGTGGTAAATTTCATATGGTAGGTGCGCAGAACCGCTAACATTAGCTACAGAACCGCGCCTGTTGCTGGTGTGACTTGGAAATACTAAGGTTGCGGTTGCAAGCCTTAGTCATTTATGTCTCAGACATCAGCAGGGGCGGCACAACATTTCCAGTGTTCCCGCGGGTCCAGGAGATAATTCCGGCCCCCTACATAGAATCAACCTCCAAGCAAAGAAATATTTCCCAACTTTTCGACAAACAATAACCATCACATGCCATTATTTTGCTTATTCCTTCTTAGCTTATGCGAAGACCACAACTTACTTACTCGGGCGCAAATTAAAGATCCGGAAAAAGTGACAAACAAAATGTATGGTTGCAACACAGATATTTCAAGTCACTTTTTCCGGATCTTTAATTTGCGCCCGAGTAAAGTTAAGGCAAAATTTGGTGGATTTGGGGAGCTACCGTAGCACTTGTCGAGAGAGAGAAAGGTTTCGACCGAGCAACCTGAAATCTATCGCCTAAAGTACAAGTAGTATAGACACTTACTATATTAGGACTAGTGCGCTGGCTGTTGGGGTGGCGCTCTGGGTGGCACTGAAGGTTAATTCTAGGGGACCGGAACCATACTTCACCGGTGCCATTGCTACTGGGCCTAAAATGAACCTGAAAAACTTAATCCGGATTTATTCTGGCGATACTGTACCAACCCGTCCCCCCCCCCACCAAGAGAACAAGGACAAAACAAGGGAACCGAAAATATGGATCAACGAGATAAAGGGCTCCTGAGAAACAAAATGGAATTATTTGAATTGAGGACTTGGAGCTGTCGGAAGATAGAACCGGGGGCCTTGATTTGGTATACATTATCGGTGAGAGGGGGCACAAATTCGGTAAAAACTTGTTAGGTGGTATTAGTGCTAGAAATCGCTTTTCTGGACTATGATACATGATTTGCTAGAAGAGGTTAGCAGGATAGTGAAAACCACTGTTCCTTCCTCTGCCTTGCGGAGATAGTGGATTCTTGGGGGCTGTCTGGGACAGTCAAATTCGTCGCTCGCACAACCCTAAGGTTGTCCGGCGATTTTCTGAAATACCCGGACTCGCCAAGAGTGCTGGATCGTTTCGGGACTCAAATTCATCACCAGGCGCGCTAAGGCCATATTTGGCATCGTTTAGCTGAACTTGGTCAGAAATTGGATTCTCACACTTTTAACTGTTTCAGGCGGTCCACAGGATAAGTGGCCCGGAGAAGCTTTCGCACAAGACAAGAATTATTTTACAGGTTAACTTGAATCAACTATTCACCAGCTTTATCGCGTCTACTTTCAAACCATCGCGTGCTCGTCTACAATACCAGTACTGCAAACGGGGAAAATTCCTAGCAGGGCAAGAGCGCTGACTTGGAGCAAATTTTGTGCCCTGCTCCAGCATCTTCTTTCTCTCGCTGAAAGACCCTAAGCCTCGCAAGCGCCTACCAGTACGGTACCCTGCTTGCACTTGCGCCCTCCCGGTCAAAGAATCTAATAAAGGTTTTTCTAGGCAGGCGAGTGGGCAATGGTTTTACCCGTAACATAGAACGATGCGGTGCGCGTTTTCACTTGGAGTGGCCTGGCGGCCTGGCTGGGCTGTGCGCTGTGTTGCTTGCGCTTGATTTTTGGGCTTATCTTTGGTGTGGATGCGCGTAGCACGAACTCCTGAGAATTTAATGGGGAGTTAATTGGGCGATTTTTATTATTATTAAATAAAGTGAAAGCGTTATGTTTGGGCTCGATCGAAATGTTGTCTGTGGAAGTGTCCACGAGTAGGCTGGGTCCAACCTCTGCTGCGCGGTACCTCCCGCATGAGAGATGGGTTGGATTTCTCATGCTTCCACATCTCTGTTCTCTTCGTGCAGTCATCTATCCAGAAGCTTTGATCGCAACACCTGATTCGGTCAATTACCCTCTTACTAACTGGCTGGGAATAAAAACTCCGGCACGATCTGGAGACTTTCTCATCCTTTTTTCTTGATCGCTTGCTGTGATTTGATTTGGTCTTTTTGCGAAAGAGGCTCTGCGGAAGGAACCGAATTAGTGGGGAAATGGCACCTAACAGGGACTGATCGTCTCCGGTTTAGGTCATGTGTAGAACTGTTGTGGAATAGCGCTGAATTGATTATTGCTGGGGTAAAAGGGTTTCTGGATTGAGGTGGATAAGACTACGGCGGCTCCTTCCTCCCCTGTCTGAGAGTTTATGATCTGGGATCCCCCTTGTGTGATACGAGTAATGAAGAAAGGGGAGGTGTGGGAGATGCACCTAGGACTAATTGTACCGTGAGTTTGGGGATTGTGAGCAGATGCCGTGCCGCTATATTCGCAAGCCCACACACCATTCTCACTCTCCAGACCCCCCCCCGGCTGCTTGCCCGGCGATTCTCGGCAAAATTTCCAACCTGCGACTCTCAAGCGGCCAGCCTCCCCATTTGCCCTCCTCCGGATCGAGCTGTCTAGCTACGGCCATCTCAGTTTAGAATTGATTTCCTGTTGCCTCTTATCCTTCCTTTCCTTTTCTCCCCCCCTAGTCTTCCTTCCTCCCTCTCTCCTTCCTTCCTTCCTTCCTTCCATCCCATCCCATCCAACCTCCTCACTCAATCACTCACCCACTCTTCAACCTTACGCTACTATTCCTACTCTGTGCCTCTTCTCCCACCTCTCTGACAACCACATACCTTCACCCTCATACCCTCACTTATTCAAGTAAACCAACAATCAAGCAACAGAAAGAAAGATGCAAGCCACCACTCCTCAAGCCTATAACCAATTCCTGGCACATAAGTCTGCCGCCTCGTATCCCAAAAGGCACCTTTACACTGGATTTGCCTGCGGGATTGCTGATCCCGACTGGGAATACATCGACAGAGAATACAGCAACTCATGCCATGAAACTGGCACCACACTAGCCTACAAGTTTGCATCCGAAGAGAACCCTATGCAGCTCCGTAATGACACAGGAGGCATGGGCGACGACGAGTTCACTGATGAGGATGAAGGCGTCGATGTCGTCTACCCGTACCAACAGTACATGAACAAGGCTGCCACCACCGTCTCAGAAGAGGAGATGAGCGATGTGCCCGAGTGCGAAATGTCTTCTTCTCACGAGGGGTCTGTCATGGATGACGATGTTCTGGACAGAATGGACGCTGCTGTTAATAGCGGGTTTAGCACTAGTGCTTTTTCTCATTCTCCCGTCGTTTTTAGACCAGATGGCGACGACGAGGTCATGGAGATGGAAATGGGAATGCAGATGGACGATATTTCTGTCGATAGCTCGAAGAAGAGGAAACGCTGGGCAGACGACGACGACAATGTGCAGCAGCATGTTCAGCAGCTACAGTATCCCACACAGACTGAGTTTGCAAGTTCTCCTTGGGACGCCTTCCAGCAGAACAATGCCAAAAGGGTAAGAGTCTACACTTAAAAGATGGGATCAAACTCGCCCGAATTAAAATAGGGCATATTTTTACCCCCCTCCTCCCCCTCAGGTAAGTCATGGAGTGATTGCGTGGAATAATCTTACAGACTCTAGGCTTTTTGGATTTTTTTTACTACATTTCCTTGTGTTCCTTGGGCTCAGGAACTGGTGAGCCGGATGACTACTGGGATACAGAATCAGCGTTTCTCAATTCTCGTTTCTTCCAGCTCTTGGTTTTTCCACCCATTCGAAGAGTTTTTTTCTTTTCCCAACTCTTTTTATAGTTTTTCGTTTCATTTTTATCAAAATTTGGTCTTCCCTTCTTCCCCCCCGTTCTCCCTGTCCCCCTCCGCACCATCCTCCTCCTCCTCCTCCTCCTCCCTCTCCACCCACCCCTCCCATAATGTCTTATACTCTTCCTTATTACTACTTCATCATCTCCGGTTTTGGGTATGGGTCCGAGTTTTCAACGGAAGGTTTTTTTTATCATTCATCAGTCAAGGGGAGCGGTTTCTTTTTGGGAAAATATCTCTGAAACGAAAAAAGGGGAGAAAAGAGGGAAAGGACCATTTGTACATTATTTTGCGAGATCATATTATAAAAAATCTGCCAAGTTTCCAAACGAATATTGAGCAATGCGCATCGATCGCATACCGATACATAACTTAATTCGTCGTGAGTGCAGGGTTGTAGCGTTGAAAGGGGCTCTCCGTTATGAAGGCCAACCACCCACCAAGCAAACAAGGAACCCAACCTCAGGCCCCGGCAGTGGAAGCGATAGAGAGCGCGAGTGATAAGGTCCCGTGTTTTACCCCCCTTCCTCTCCTCTTCTCCTTCAGCAAGTGACTAGGATTGCCGCAGTTATTTCGCGGACAATCTGTTTCTACAGTAACATTTGCATCTCCCTCCAACAGCGGTATGTATGGATAAATTCTTTATTAAAATTTCTGATATCATACATATCTTTCTCTATCCGCGGAGAGTTATGGTGAGTATGTCTATTACCATTTTTGGCGAGTGTAGTTGAGAATGACCCTACTGGCTGAAGAGTTGATGGGTGGGTGGAGGGTTCATCAAAAGGTGGGCAATTAGCTCCGCAGATTGTGGTTGGTTGGCCGGGTGATTGGTGTGTTTGTCTGCGAACCGGGAGGAGGGGGGTCCGGGTGCCGTGGTTCACGAGCGGGTAGGGTTCGGGGTTTGGGGCGGGTGCTTGGGATAGATTTTACTGGTCCGGGGCGTTGAGGCACCCAGGATGAATAGGAAGTAGGGTAGGCAGGGCACTATAGTAGTAAGGGGGAGTTAGGTAGCTTCGGGAAGGGGTTTTCCAGGGGTTTGTTTAATTCGGTGTATTTTCGAAGTGAGGTGGGATTCTGGTGGTGAAAGCTTGAGCCGGCAATCTCCGTTGCAAAAACGTCATTTACGATATCACCAAACATTTTTTTCACACTCGGGACAAACGCTGCGCACAACACATAATACACCGACAGAGCTTTCAGGCATAACTCCTACTCACGACATATTTTGTTTTCTCCCTTTCATCTCATCCGAAAGATGATATTAGCCAAGGCAATAACCCCGCGCCTCCTCCCTCCTCTTCGCCTTCGCCTCCTCCTCCGAACCTTCACAACCAAACACTCACCGCCCCACTACTACACCCTCTTCCCACAGACCCTCCCCTCAGGCCCACCACCCTCAGGCCCATTCATCCTCTCTCCGACTACCTTGAAATCACTCCGCCGCGAATTCCTCAAATTCCAGCAATCCGTGCATCCGGACCTAACGCAGGACCCGTCACTGAAACTGGCCGCGCAGAACAGGAGCGCTTACTTGAACACCGCGTACAGGACGCTGGGAGATACGTTGCTGCGCGCGCAGTACCTGCTGCAGATGCGCGGGGTGGAGGTGGAAGATGAGGCCGGGAGCGTGGAAGATATGGTGCTACTGGCGGAAGTCATGGAGGCTATGGAGGAGGTGGACGAGATTGAGGGTAACGATCAGGGAGGTGAGAAGTGGGAGAGGGCGTGGGGGGTTAATGAAAGCAGGATTCAGGAGGAGGTTAGCAAGTTGGAGGAGGCTTTTAAAAGGGATGATTTGGAGGAGGCCAAAGTGGGGTGTGTTAGGTTGAGGTATTGGGGGAATGTCAAGCAGAGGTTGGAGGATGCTCAGGAGAGGAGAGAGAGGGTGGGAGCAAGGGTGTGAATAGATGGGTAGATGGGAGTTGTGGGGATGGGGACGGATGGGATACCAAAAAGTTCTTGGTTTACTGTGCCTTGCGGCGTTGCCTGGGGGGTTAGAATGCGGAGGGATGCGGAGGGGGAGGGGGCTCTCATGGCCGCACCCTATATTCTGCCAAAGCTTGTCTATATTGTATGGATATATAATGGTAATTGCACAGTACGATGCTGCATACTGTGTGCCCCGCGATAGAAACTCCATTGCACACTCTATCTATTTATCAATACCAATACCAACATCAAACCCAAAAATGTACACCTACAGGCGAACCTTCCTTACCACCAATCCGCCTCCCTCCCTCACTCCTTCCCCGACTCCACTTTCTACAGCCCCTTATTATACCTTCCACCATATCACCAATACTCACTCGCGCCTTGGCAAATCTGCGAATCCCCCGGCCGCCCAACATTCACTCTTATTCATGATATGATACCTCACTCGCCCACCTAACTAACTAGCAGCCCTAATCAGAACCTATAAAAAAATGCAAAAGTATCACAAATAACTTGGCAGTTGTGACCATTTCTTCTCACCTTTCTTGCCGGGTTGCATTCCGCCCCACTACGATACAACAACTACCATCCCGATTCGGTTTAGGGTGTCGGTGGCACGGGGTGAGACGTGAACTCTATGTTAGGGTGGCGTTATTTTCTTGCTTTTTTGTTGTTTTTTTCTTTAAAAAAAAAAAAATCTTGGAAGGGAGGTACTGTAAATCGTACGAGTTATCATAGGACTGGCTGGCTGGGCGACAGCGAGCGAGCGGTACGAATAGTACTTGTATTGGATTGGATTGGATGGAGGGTTTCCTGCGTTCTGTTCGGTTCATGCGGAGTATATTTGGATTTGCGGGGGGGGGGGGGGTATTTTTGTGGGAGTTTTTTTTTTTCTTTTTTACAGGTCGGATGGCGGTAGGGGACTTTTGAACCGTATGGTATTATTATTATTATTATTATTATTGGGGGGTGCAGTAGTGAACTGTAAGGTTATCATGGATTTTAATCTTGAGTTTAGGTCGCCAACCGGAGGGAGGGAGGCCTTCTGTTAAAGTTAATGCTGGTATCATAGTACTGTATGATAGCATACGGTAATTACAAGTTACAGCGCTAGCACCCGTACCAGTATTTACTTCTTGCGGTCCGCTATCTCCGATGCACTCCTAATCTCCATGCGGAGAAAAAAGAAAGAAAAAAAAAACTCCGTCTCGAAAAAGGTTACCGCTTTCCTATCACGGCAGAAAGACCAGCAAACTTCGGAATGTTGTAAGAATCAGTATTAAGATCCAATTAACTAACCCATGAAGGAAATTCCGTTAACTCCCCAAACTAGACCCATTCTGGGCTGCTGGGGATGGGCAGCTTGCAAGAAAGTTGTTTCCGGTACGGCAACTGGTTATCTGTCATGAAGTTTCCAAAACACAGGGGCGGCGGCGCCAGGCGCTCCTTCACCTTTTTCTAGCCGGTACGATGGGCCTTCAAGTGCAGTTGCATACGGTTGCCTACGGGTAACATTCACCCCAGCTCGATCTGGATCCAGATTCATCCAATGCCCCGCGGTTAATTCTGTCTCTCCCTGTTTTCCAATACTGGTAATAATCGTGTTGAGATGTGAGATGTGAGCAGGAGAAGGGAGCTCTGATCAACCTAACTTGTTATGTTTTAGTGGGTGGGTCTGGTTGTGCCTGTGGGTGATGATGGGTCAGAGGACAGGGGGGGGGGATCGCAGGGGGGTCTGGCAAGAAGTTGGGGAATAGATTAACAGGCCGAGTAGACTGCATATCCCTTGTCTAATGGGGTTAATTGCTCCTATCCTTGTGCAGGCACAGGTTTGAGTCTGATGAGATGTTATGGAACAGGCGTTTAAAGTTAATCAGCCAATAAAATCTTTGCCGGTTCTGGTTAATAGGTCCCTTCTTCTGATGTGGGTCGTGGAAAGTTAATGAACAGTTAATTTAGGTTTACCTACATGTACAAAACAAGCATCATCTCCTGTGAAAACATCTCGCAAGGGATGATAATTATGGTGGAAGCGGCGGACCGCTGCTTCGATGTATTTAACTAGCGGAAGGCAGTCAACTGCCAGTAGGGGTTAAGGGCCACAATAGACCAGTGTACAGTGCCGTTAGAAAAGTTCAGGGACAAACGGTAAAACACACCAAATATGCCACATTTCGAGGTGCCCCAACACAAAAATGCCTAATCGCACTGCAATTCTCTGAAATTTAAAAAATCAGGTACTATCTCAAATTCAATATACTGAGCTGGTAGAGCCTCTAGATAGTTCTAAGCCTTGCAGACCTTTCTTAAAGTGGTGGTAGCCAGACTTCCTTGTTTCATGTACTTAGTGATTCAATATGTAATTGGACACTCTTGCACTATTTAGTAGCAAAACAGTCTCAACACTTGTTGAATTGTAAAGTATAAAGTTGGTGTCTTGGCATTGATTTCTCACCACAAGCTAGAATACACAGTGTACCTTCCCACAAAGGCTCAGAAAAAATATGAATTTTTTTTACAAGGTACACCAGATACAAGAAGTGGTGTCAGTAAAATTGAAGGCTCTCATTAAGTGAGATGGGGATGTTGTGGTGTGCTGGAAAGTGGGACTTTTGGTGTGTTTTGGCATTTGTCCCCGAACTTTTCTAACTGCACTGTACTAGGGGGTATGATAGCAAGAGTCCAAGTCCGGCGCTCTTCCAAAAAGACATGTGGGAATCCTGGGGACCAAACCATATTAGGAAATTCGAGTGATAATTAGTGAGTGGTTTTTGGTGTCAAGCAAAAAGTGAGGCGCACTCGGCCACCCTACTCCTCCCTGATCGCATTGAGGACAGAGAGCGCCAGGAACCTGCTCGCCCACAAGCAGGCCCAGAGATCCACAAAGCTGCTAATTTGCCTTTACTATTACTGGCATTCATAATTTAGTACCCACTAGTCATATCAAGAGATATGTTGTTGCTATTGGGTCCTCAAGGGGGTAGTCTATTGGTGGAGGTGGATAAGGAGTGAGCAGAACTCTCGCGGGCATGAGGGCATGGTTGCCCGGATCAAAAAACGGCGACTTATCGTACCCTTACACCTGTGTACTGCTATGGACTGGCTGCAGGGCAGGATTTGCACGCAAGCCACCTTGTAGCTAGGTTAAGTAGTTCACCCATTCGTCTCTGGTACCATACCGCACGATGCACTGGTATCATACCCGGGTACGATCAGGAGGGCCTTCCCAACCTCACTGCTCAATTCATACTCTTGCGGCTATTGTTCCGTTGGCACCGACATACCCGTACCAGGCCAGCCACAAATACGGTACGTGAATGTACCAGTGCGATTACGAGGACTTTTCCAGTGGTCCTGGGGGTTAAGGGTTAGTGAAGTGGACATGTCTCGATGGGCCAGTAATCCCTTGGAGTGTCTAAAACAGGAAAATTGGCTACAAGGGCGCTGGGTCCAGATTAGTTAGAAGATAGCTGCTTAAGGCTATGAATTTGGGCTTCCTGAGATAGAGTGACTCAGCATCACCACAACCTCGGATCGTCAACGAATCACAGCCCCTCGAATGACTCCAAAAGAGGATTAGCATGCATGGTCGCGAATTTTACTCCAAGGGGCAATGAGCCGGTTGGAATTATTCAGCGTATCGGTATCATAGGAATTATGCAACAGCCTGTGATAAGTAGTTCCAATTAGAAACTCTTTAAAGGGCCGGAATGATATTAGAGGTATTTTACGTATTTTCAGGGGATAATATGGATAAGAAGCATACTAAGGGCAGATTAACTTTGACTACATCTCAGGAAGCGTTACAACCCGGGATTACCCGTCTCTCCCCCCTCGAGCAGGCCTGCAGTGGTGGTGGCCCGTTTCGTCTGGGTTTTCTGGTCTTGATAATAGAGGCTTTATAGGTTGAGATTGAAACTTGATTGTGGGAAGTAGATAAGTAAGCAGAGGATTTAGATGCCTTAATATTGATAACAAAAGCTGCATAAAGGAATGTTACCGCTGAATGTTTAATCTTGTTTACAGTTATGAATCGAAGACCTTCGGCCACAATTGCTGTAAATAGAAAAGCAATCATGCATCCTATTTGATGTACAATTTCAATCCTTTTATTTTTCTACTCAAACATGCACTGTGTATCAGAGGGTTCACCTCACTTTACCCATCCGCCGGTTGGGTCATCCTAGGAGCCAATGGTAGTTGCAGCTTTGTCTACTTTCAGTTTAAAAAGCCCCCAATCAGCGGAAAGTTAACCTAACTCACGTTCGCCTCCTAGGGCAGTGGGATTGGATTTTGGTTGGTAGATCTTGGGGGTCAAGATGAGTTTGGACGTCAAGTGTTATGTCTCGAGTGAGAAATTGTGCCTTCTGCTTGTGCTCGAGAAAGAAATGTATTCGAACCAATGAGGTCAATAAAGGCACAACCCCGATGCAAAGAGAAAAACGCCCGTCGTGATGCCTTCTCCGAATGTATAGTGTACAGTACAAGGGACTTTAACAGCAGTAGTAGTAGGGATAGAAATGGAAAAGGTGATGATATGCTACAACTCGTTCAAAGCCTCATCTGAGAGCATTGGAGCGACTATGGAGATGTCCAGCAACTCCTTCGCGAGCTCGGGTGTTGGTATTGTTAACTGCGGCGGTGCTCGCAGCGGGTCATTTTGTAGAGTTTCTGGGTCGCTACTAGCGGTAGCCAGTAGCCAGAGAATGACGAGGATGGAAATGAAACCCCATAGTAGCCTTAGCCGTCCTATATAAATCATCCCCACCATATTAGCCTCTCTCCTCTCCTCCCCAGCTAACCAGCCGGCCAGCCAATTGCCACATCAGGAAGAAGGAAGAAGGAAGGACGTGGAGGATGGGGGTAGTTACTAGAAGCTCTCCTCCTCCAAACCACCTCCATCTCCTTGTGTCTATCGATTCTCTCCTGAACCTTATCTAGCCTCTCATGGTACTCCCTAACCCGTTCCTTCTGCGCTACTAGCCGTTCCCGCAATAATTCGATATTCCCTAGCTCATCGCTGAACCTCTCTATGCCCCTAATCTGCGACCGGAACTCACTTCGGCAGCGGACATCCGCTGCGTCGAATCCTTGAACAGTGGACTTTGCTATCTCTCCTAGTTCTTGCAGGCGCGCAGCCAGGCCAGAGAGTTCGTGGAGTTTTTGGAGGACGGAGGAGTAGGTTGTGTCTAGTCTTTGCACCTGCTTTTGGCTGGAGACTTGGAGGGTGGTAATTGCGCAGGAGAGTTCCCTGGTTGGGTGGGGTTGTTAGATTGGGGGCTTCTGGGGGGAGGAGGATGAGCAGGGGAGGGAACGCACTCTCGCCCTGTGCTAGAGAAGGTGGGTTTGTTCCTCGGAACGGAGATCTTGCGCTCTATCATTTCGTGGTGTAATGAGCCTTTTCGACTGGTTGGCAGAGAGGTCGAGTGTTGATTTGCTTGGTACTCGTAATTATACGTCTCTACATCTGGTGAAGCTGCTGTGGCCTTGGAGCGTGAGGTATCCTCATGAGTTCGGTGGAGGTGGAACGGAAGGGACAAAGAGGGACTTGTGTGTAGGATTTGGTGACGTTTGGATGACCCAAGGTTTCCGGTATTGGATCGGGTCAGTGGTGGTTTCTTTCCTCGCTCCATAAGATGGTTAAAATCCATAACAATAGGGGGTGTACTCGTATCGTGCCCTTTGCCGGAGCTTTTGTTCTATTCTGTGATGGGGTTGAATGAGAAAGGTTCAGTAGGGTGGTCTTGGAAGCGCATACCGAGTTCGCCCTTGGGTTGAGTTAGTTTAGTTTCTAGTTGACCCACCATGTGAAAATAGCTTAGCGCATGATATAATGCCCTGGAGCCGCGCCAAGACACCATTCTCATGGTAACCCGAGCTTTCTTCCTCTCCCCCTTTTGGTTTCCACAAACAACGAACCATCAATAACTTCTGTTTCCGCTACATTGCCTGCAATGTCGTCCTCCAAGCGGAATCCGGAAAAGCAAGCAAAGAACGAATACATCCCCCACTTTATCGCCAAAAAGCCCTTCTACCTAGACGACGACACCGAGGGAGACTATCGTGAGTCCATCTCAATTTGTTACTGCGAATCCCAGAGCTAACAATCCAAAAGTCGAACATCAGCGTCTCCAGAACAAGAAAGATCTCGACCTCGCAAGCCAAAAATGGTACGACAGAGGCAAACGCGCCGGCCCGGCCGCCACCAAATTCCGCAAGGGAGCATGCGAGAACTGCGGAGCAATGACACACAAAGCGAAGGACTGCCTCTCGCGGCCGCGGAAGAAGGGTGCTAGGTGGACTGGACAAGACATACAAGCCGACGAGATAATCCAAGAAGTAGAACTAGGCTGGGATGGGAAGCGGGACCGCTGGAACGGCTACGATTCACACGAACACAAAAAGGTGGTGGAAGAGCACATGCGCATGGAGGAACTCCGCCGTGAGAGCGAGCGGAAGAGCGCCGAAGATGCCGAAATGGAAGACTGGGGCGACGAGGACAAGTATGCCGAGGAATCGGAAATGCCTGGACAAACATACGACGCTGCGAACCGCATATCCACCCGGAACCTACGAATCAGGGAAGACACGGCAAAGTATCTACTCAATCTAGACCTCGACTCGGCCAAGTACGACCCGAAGACGAGAACCATGGTCGACCGCGGTGCAACCCAGGACCAAGCTGCCGCCCTGGTTGAGGAGGACAACTTTATGCGCTCCTCTGGTGATGCCGCAGAATTCGAACGGCTCCAGCGCGCAGCCTGGGAATCTCGAGAACGCGGGAACAAGACGAAGATGCACTTGCAAGCAAACCCCACTGAAGCAGAACACATTAAGAAAAAAGAGCAACAAGCTGCGGAGGAGAAACGTGCGAGGGAAAGGAAAGCGCTCCTGGAACGCTACGGCGGCGAGCAGCACTTGGTGGATAAACCACCAGTGCTCGAGGAGGAGGAGAGGTACGTCGAATACACCCCCTCCGGCCAAGTCAAAGGCCGGGATAAGGCCATCGCGAAGTCGAAATATGCGGAGGACAAACTCATCAATAATCATACCGCCGTGTGGGGGTCTTGGTGGCAGAGCTTAAAGTGGGGTTTTGCGTGTTGCCATTCTACCGTCAAAAATAGTTACTGCACGGGTGAAGAGGGGATTAGGGCTGCCGAAGAGGCAAATAAGTTGCGCTTGGGATTGGTTGAGCCGGTCGCGCCGAGGGGGACCGAACAGAAGAAGCAAGAGGGGCAGAAAGGAGAGGGCGACTCTGCCAAAATTGAATCAAAAGCAAAGGATAGAGAGGATCACATTGACAAGGGGAAGAGAAAACTCAAGGAGATGAGAGACGGCGTTACAGAGGAGGATATGGAACAGTATCGGAAACAGCAGAAACTGTATAATGACCCTATGGCGAACTTTGTAGACACGGTATAAATTAGTTCGTTCTCGGCATTTGTCAATCACGTTTCTGCTTTCTCTCTACCTTAGGTCTTCGTTCACTTTTTTTTGGTGCCTCTGATATATTTCATTCGATCGGTGGACGGCCTTTCCACTTTGTCTATTAATCAGGATCAAACCCGCTAGGTTAGAAATGGGAGAAACAAAAAAAAAAAGGACAAAAATCTCATGACAATAATGCAAACAACAAGCAAGTCCGTTTCCAATACTCCCGTGCGCCGCCCTCTAGTCTTCTACGCAGCTCTTCATCGAAGCCGAGCTGTATTTAGTGGTGAGATTGTCAGTGATGCAATGGCTCGGAGGGCATTAGGATAGAATGTGGGTAAAAAACATACTTCGGTTCCAACCGCAGACTCAACTTTGCCTGCGAGACTTGTAATTCCAGAGTTACCAGCGTTAGCACCTTTTCTGAGGAGCGCCTCGTCGAGGTAGAGCGTGTCGAAGAGGAGCTGGATGGCCCAGTCTTTTCCAATGACTTTTCGAAAGTAATCGTCGTCGTGTCTATTTAGTTTTACCTCAACTGTAGGTTCTGACGCCCCATTGGGTTTATTGTCGCTGGTCTCGTTGGTGTCCGGTTCTTTGCGCTCAGATTCGTGGTTCAGATGTTTCGAATCATCGCCGTTCTCGGCATTGCCGTTGGTTTTGGGGGTGTGCTCGGGTTGACCTTCGGGCTCGGGTTCCGGCTCTGCTGGTTGTGTGTTATTGGTTGATCCGTTGGTCACAGTAGCCTCTACGATCTCCCTATCTTCAAGGACACCTTCCAGGGCTTGCCAGAGATGTTTGCTGGCCCGGCCCTTGATGCATTTTACGGCCATAGGAGTCCAGATGTCGTCGCCGACTTTATGCATGTCCGTCACCAGGTCATGTAGGAATTTGAATACGAGTGGAGAAGGCTGAACGGGTAGTGGCGGTGTTCCTATTACTCAATAGAAGGGTTAATATGAATATGGGACAGGGCGCTGGCTAGGATTAAATTGTCACCTTCCCAGAGTGTTTTTGAAGCTAGCTTCCCGCTCCACTTCCTGTGCTCTAAGAGCCTCTTGACACTGACGAATGACTTCTTGCCTACACTTATAGCGACAAGGGCATGCAGTCTAGGAACGAGTATTGTTCCAAACCAACTGAGGGCTATCAGTGAGTCGTCGCCTCTTTTGGGTGGGTTTTGTCGGATTTGCCTGATTGCTCTCAAAAGGAATGCTGCACCCATCATTGTCGCTGTATTTTGTGATACGCCTGTGAGCCATACTATTCTCATAATACTTGGTGTGAACTATACCTTTCTCTTTGTTGGCCTCCTTTGCTTCACTAACCTCAAGGCGTTCTACAAGCTCTCCCACAACCTCCTGTAAATTGCCGTACGCTGTGTCCAATGATTCACTCATTTTCTTCTCTACATAGACCGCATCTTCTATACCTTCCTGAATCCTTTCCTCTTCAGCGTCAAAGTCGTCTTCGTCTTCTGCTGATGAGGCGCTTGGAGTCTTAAGCGTTCTAACAACTGTGGCGCTATCTGCGATGCTGGAAAGCCATTTTTCGTGCTTTTTTTCAAAGGCTTTGACCGGACTGTCTGCCCCTAGGACGCGTGACTGGACTGCTTCTTTAAATGCGGATCCACCATTTGCGAGGCCCATTGATGATAAAGAACCGGACCAGAGGCTGATGCTGTAGTCTATCAAGGCGAATGAGGTTATTTTAGCATTGCTTTTATTATCGTAATCTAGGTTATTACCTTTATTCTCACCATCAACACCCTTTAATAGCTCGCCAAGCTCACGGCCAACAGCTGTGAGACCATTGATTTTGGCTCTTAAGACCTCTGCTAATCTGGCAGTAGCAAGGTCTCGAAACCTCTCCCCCTTTTGTAAGAATTCCCTTCTTCCCTTCCTTCCTGCTCTCCACAGTCCGAGAATGTTTCCTCGTAGGGTCACTAGCTCCCTGATATCCTCAATACCCTGCAGTGATTTCTCAAAAGCAGTGTTTAAAATTTCCAATTCCTTTGTTGCCCATGATTTCCCTTGCTCTATCACACGAGACCTCTCTAGATCGTCATGGCGAACCCATGGAATGAACTCTCGAACCTGCTCTGGTAGCCACCGGCCATTGGAGTCTAACCCTAGCTCGGCTAAGCTAAGAAGGCCTGGATCTTGCAAGAGGGGTTGGGATTTCAGTCGCAGCAGCGACTCGCTCAGAGTTTTGGGGAAGAGCCCCTGAGCATTTTGTAAAGTCTGATTGAATAGTAATAGTGCTTTCAGTATAGCTTCCGCCGAAGGAGCTGATGATTCTGTTAGGATTGAAGATATGGCCGTCGAGCGGACAAAGAGAAAATGGCGTAATACATCAGCGCAGGAGGAAGTTTTTGATAGAGAGAACGAGGAGAGGGCTGGTATGAGTTGTTCGACAGGAAGATAGGGTGCCGAGAGGAGCGTATCAATGTGTTGAAGGAGAAATGCACGGAGGGCCGCAATTTGGACTTTCAGGGAGTTTAACAGAGGTATTGGGCCCTGGGGGTGTAATTAGGTATTTAAATTTAAGCTACGATTTTGGACAGGAAGTCTTCACCTGCTGTGAGAGTGATTTTAGGAGGAGTCGGGAGACGACGAATACTTTTGTTGCGAGTAGGCAGGAGTCTCCCTTGTTGTTGGGAAGCAGTCTGGATACCACGGAGGGACAATTCTGCAGCACGGCGAGCTGTGAAGCGAAGATGTACTTTTTCCGGTCTGCCAAGATTAGCAGGAATCCTCAGCGTTCATGTAATCCATCTAGTAAATATCTTCGAACCTCCAGCCCCAACCCTTTCCTCGAAAATTTTCAAATTCCTCGCCTTCTTGTCCAGCAATCGTGAGTTGCAGTTTCTCGAAGTCTCAGCCAGATTCCGTTCCGCTTTCTGGGCCGATGCATCCATGTCGATTATTCGTTCGGCCGTCTGTAGCAGGTCTCGGTAACTCTCACTGTTCCGCTCAATTAGTCTTCGAAATCTGTGGAGTTCTATCAGGAAATCACATACCCCACCAGACCCCTCAGCTTCATCTTGTTGGAAGATAGCTCAGTTTGGAGCTGTCGTTCCAGCTCGCGGACCTGCGGAATTGGATATTGGAATGCATCCTCCCACTGTTTCAATGATTTGACATCGGGAGGCACTGCAGTCATTGCGGTGACAAGCTCGAGTTTGACAAGATGGTGGTAGGAATTATGCTTGGTTTGTATGTCTAACATGCACAGGCATGCTGCTCCACTAAGTCGCAGATCACGTGGGAAGAAGCTGCAGACGCTGTGTTGCACTTGCGTTAGAGCCAGCTTAAAACAGGACTAAGAAAGTGCATTTTGTGGGTATTTACCAGTACAGTTATGCGTGGTTAGGGTTCTTTATTATGAGTCCCGACGGAACGGTAAATCTTATCTTCAGCTTAGTCATATTGACGTTGGCTTTGTCGGAAGATAGGGCGCGCCAAGATCCCGCGACCTTTGCTGATCCACTCTACGCGTCTTCTCGCCATAGGCACACCCGGAATTTGGAATTTCGAACCCGCATTGTCCGCGCTTGCCCCGCGTTATCCCCGTCATCTGGTTTACTTCACTGAACTTAGGTATTTCTTCCTTCCGCTCAACTGCTCCTCACACCTTACATTCTCTTCTCCCTATAAATTATTCTTGATGATACAAGGCTCTGATGCAAACTGGATAGTTTCAAATGCCTGGACCGAAGCGTCGTCGTCGTGACGTTCCCGTATCAGAGGAAGAGGAGGAGGAGGAAGAGGAGGAATCGCCCACAGCAGAGGAGCCCACCCCGTCACGCAATTTTGTACCTATCTTGGTGTTTCCCTTTTTCAAACCTTCGCATAGCTGATTAGTAGTTAGGTTGCAAAGCGCCCCCGTTTCAACTATGAGAGTGACGGCGGCGACGATGATCTGGAGCTTTCAAGCTCTCCTCGTGTCCCCGACTATGACTTCGACCTTGAAGAGCTTTCGACCCAGAAGGCCGAGATGGAAATCCGCGAGGAAATGGCTATAGAGAAGCCTAATGTATTCTCATGGAATATGCCTGAGATTTCGCCAATATTTGCTAACTTGAAGGTTAGGTCCCCGCTGAAAACGGTATCATACAGAGTGTTACATGTCAGAACTTTATGGTATGTTTGCTTTCCCTTCGCCTCCAGTGAGCTACTCACATCTGAGAAGTGTCATCGTTGGCTCGAAATAAAATTCGGTCCTTTTGTCAACTTTGTAATCGGTCATAACGGGAGTGGTAAGAGTGCGATTCTTACCGCGATAACTTTATGTCTCGGAGGAAAGGCAGCCGCAACAAACCGTGGTTCTTCCATGAAGAGCTTGATCAAAGAAGGAGAGGAGTGAGTCTATTCCACTCCAAAATCTAGTTACATAAAATATGTTAACAAGATCAAGCACTTCTCGAATTACCGTCAAGTTGAAGAACCAAGGTGATGGATTCAAAACTGACCAATACGGTGATGCCATCCTTATTGAGAGAAACTTTACAAGAGATGGTAGTAGCGGTTATAAACTTAAGAGCAGCGATGGCAGGGTGATATCCTCGAAAAAAGAGGAGCTCGAGGAAATATGTGACTACTTTGGGCTTCAGGTCGACAATCCGATGACCATTCTCACCCAGGATTCCGCTCGGCAATTCTTATCCAGTTCAACCAATGCCGAAAAGTACAAATTTTTCGCGAAGGGAGTTAATCTGGAACAGCTCGATCAGGATTATGCTCTCATCAAGAACGGAATAGATAGCACGGACGCCGTTTTGCACAACAAACTTGCTGATATAGATGGTCTCAAAAAACTTATGGTCAGGGCGAACGAGAGATTGAATCAACTCAAGAATCATGAGACGCTCCGAGACAAAATTGAAGTCCTGATTAGGCAGATGGCTTGGGCTCAGGTCAGGGATGCTGAGGTGGAGTTGGAAGGGAAGGACAAGAAAACCAGTCTCGCGGAGAATAAGGTGGCCAAGGCGGAAGCCGAGCGTGAAACTGCCTCAAAAGCTTTTGACGACGCGCATCAACTCCACGAGGAGGCCGTGGATAAAGTTAATAAAGAGAAGGCCAAGCTGGCTCCTGTCATGGAGGCTAAAGAAACTGCAAAAGAGGCTGTTGACAATAACAAGAAGGAACTGCAGGGTTTACTGGTCCGTTTCTCCTGCTACATTCTACATTTAACTTGCTTACATTCTGGTATTTGAAGGCAACTGAGAGAGAGATCAAAGGCTCCTTCGAAGGAAGTCAGAGAAAAATTGCCGAAACTAGGAACGAGATTCTCGCTGAGGAGAGAAGGCTCAGTGAGAACGATGGTGGGAGGAATTCACGGCTAATCGAGGAACAAGGCCAGCATGAAATGGAAGCCGATCGCGCGAAGGATGCTCTCCGGGATCTTGAAGCAAAAAACAAAGAGAATAAGTCGGCTCTCGAAGCGGCCAAGAGAGAGGTGTCCAAGGCCCGAACAGCTGTTGACTCATGCACGGAAGACTTTCAAGGCGCTCAGGCTCATCTGAGCCAAATTCGAAAGTCTGAACAAAACTTCATGAATGCGTTTGATAGGAAAATGCCGCAACTCCTTTCCGCAATCGACAAGGAGCGGCGTTTTAAAAAGAAGCCTGTTGGGCCCGTTGGAGTTCACATAACTCTCCGAGATCCAAAATGGCTTCATATAGTTGAAAACATTCTTGGTTCGACTCTGAATGCATTCTTGGTCATTGATTATGAGGATGTCACAATACTAAAAAGGCTAATGCGAGAAGTAGGATTGTATGTTTTATGTACCCAAAATATCCAATTGCTTACGCTAACCAGGTTTAATAGAGAGTGCCCAGTCAATGTCATTTCCCATGGACGAATGGACCTCGAGGAGCCCTCCCGCAATTTCAAAACGGTTTTAAGGACTCTAGAGGTATTTTCTCTGCATATGTTCAAGTTCCTGAATACTCATATATTCTAGATTACCGATGACAGTGTCCGGCGTGGCCTTATTGTTGGAAATTCGATTGAACAGACAATCCTCATAGAAGATCTTCAGGAAGCAACCGATGTCATGGAGCAGAGAAGACAGGGCGACCATATCGGCATGTGTTTTTCGATCAATAAGCAGTCACCTGACTGGGGACACAAGGTTGGCGGGGCGTATGTTACATTTTACTCTTTTCCGAGTGATGAGCCTGGCTGATCTTTGTAGTGGCGGCGGTATGGGGGTTACTCCTGTTGCACCCATCAAGCATGCCTCCCGAATGAGGTCCGACCTCGTGGCCCAAACTCGGTACGTAATTCACCTTGGGTAACCTCCAGATGTACTGACGTTCTACAGGCAGGTTGAGGACCGAATAAATCGACTCAGGGCATCCATAGACAACGCTAAGCATGCACTGCGCGATAAGCAAGAGGAACTCAGAGTGATTGAGCGAGACATCGAGGAGTATCGCGTAAGTCGTTATGCATAAACTTATTATAAAGGAGATCCTAACTGTGTTTTAGAGCAAGAGAAGCAAGCTTAGCTACGAGATTCACAAGTGCGAAGATGCAGTTGATAAAGTTAAAGCGTTGTTGGAGGAGAATGCCCAGAACGATGGGAAACTTGAAGTCCTCAAAGCCAAGCTCAAGTCCTGGGAGGAGCGGAAGGAGATGACCGGCCGACAGTACGAGGAGTTCGTTGTTAGTAAGGAAAATTTGAGCGCGACAGCCTCTCGGTTGGTAGCTCAGTTGAGAGCGGCGAGCCAGGTTGCAAGTCTAGCTACCAAGCATGTCGAGGATGCACAGCTTGATGAAGCTACCTCTCGGCGCAGACGCGAACAGTGTCTCGCCAACAAGAATCACTGGTACGAAAAGCATCGCCAATATGAAGAAGACGCCGCAGCATTAAGAGCAGTAGCCGAGGAAGCGAAATCTAGGGTTGATGTATGACTTCCCCCTCCAAATCACTGGGCGCTGCACTAACGAAGTTACGCCCACCAGAGGTACATCCAAGCGGCTTCAACAGTTTGCCCACGTGTTGCAGTCCCCCGTGGAGACTCAACCGCAGCTTTGGACGCTAGGCTCACGAAACTACAGAGGGAACTTGAACGGGCATTGCAAATGCTTGGGGGCACTGCCGAAGAAGTCACTGCGCAAGCACAGCAGGCAACATTGAATTATACCCAGGCCAGGGACCAACGCGCCTCTTTTCAAGAACTCCTCAGGATAGCGATTAGTGTCTATAAGGAGCGTCTCCGCCGCTGGGGCCTTTTCCAGTGCTACATCAGTGCCCGCGCAAGGGCGCAATTTTCGTGGATGATGAGTGAGCGGGCATTTAAGGGCCGCTTGCGTCTAGAACACACTTGGAAACCCGCGGAACTGATCATTGAAGTGCAGCCCGGCCAACAAGACACTGGAAACCGCGGACCGAAGACGTTATCCGGTGGTGAAAAATCTTTTTCGACCATTTGCCTACTACTCTCGTTATGGGAGGCGATGGGATCCCCGATTAGGTGTCTGGATGAATTGTATGATCTTTCTTCCTTTCTCCCGATGCTCTTACCCCCCGTATTCTAATGCAGGCGATACAGCGACGTTTTCATGGACGCTATAAACCGCAATATTAGTGTAAACATGATGATTCGAGCCGCCGAAAGATCCGTAGGGAAACAATTCATCCTTATTACCCCCCAAACGATGAATAATCAAAATACTACTAATCAGGTCAAAATAATCAAGTATGCCCCCCTGTCCCCCTTTGCTATTTCTGGTGCTAATCTGGTGGAATCGATAGGATGCGCGATCCAGAACGTGACAACGCGGTTCAAACCCGTGTTGATGATTGATAAAACCCCTTCCTAACGATATACAGTCCTTTTCTCTGTGTATGCTATCTTGTTTCCAGCGATAGGCTGTTGGCTGTGTAATGTCTTTGTTTTCCTAGATTAGTGGTTGGTTGATACCGTTATGTTAGTTGGTTTGTCTCAGTTGAGGCGCAGGGGAATGTTTTTTATTTCAGTGTCTAGGCGGAAGTAGGCTAGAGGGAATTTGGAGTTTTACATATTTTGTGGCTGCATAAGGGTGGTGGTTGTAAGCAGTTTGGCATAGAAGGCCCAGTTTGGTGGCGTGCCCATTCCTATGGGGAAGGCATTATGCGAGAAAAAATCGCACAGTGGGATGTATTTAGTCATGTGTTATCACTCGCTATAGAATCTTTGTTTCCGGTGCGGTGTTCGGGGATGGGGGCGACTGGGACCGACCAAACAAAACTAGCGACTGCAGGAGCATTCAGTGAAAGGCTAGGAAAACTCCGGCCTCTAAAATGAGTGCCAGCACTGAAGAAAGAGAAAAAAATTGATTCCGAAGATAGCCCAGAGCAAATACAACACCAAATCGAGAAACCATTCACAGGCAATAAGCACGGGGCCCCTGGGGGGCGAATGGGAAGCATAGGGAAGGGACGAACGAACGAGCCAACAAATACCCCCACGAGAGAATCATAAATAATCCGGTATTTAATAAGGCAAACTCGCATACTATTGTGCAGTACAATACAATACACCACCCAATCCTGCAAAGAAAAAAGAAGCAAAAAAAAACTGAGAAACTGGTAGGCTGTATGATATAATAATATACTCTATCTAGTTCCCCCCCTTGCGAGCATTTTTATATTATTGGGGTCCCTGCCTTGTCAGAGGGAACTAACCAGCCGGGTATGTTCGCGGGGTAACATAACATAGATTGACCGAGAGGAGGGGGAGGAATTTTGTCTACTCCTCTGCCTTTATCATAGGAGTTTATTTTCCCGGTAGTAATAACCTTCCGTTACTGTCTTGGGATTGATTTGTTGCTATGATACATGGTCGGGTTGGTTGGTAGATTGGCCGCTCTTTGCGGTAAGCTCGCACCCAGTCCGCCTGAGCTCATGATAACTCCGACATTATCATACCTCCCCCCCCCGCGCCATAGACTAAATCAACTCAAGCTAAGTATCGTACTATATGAACATAGTAGTGAAAGACAAAAGGAACCAACCCCCTACCCCCTCTCTAGGATGAGGAGGAAGAGGTAGGATGAATAAATATTCACAAACTATCAATGCCCCCCAACAGAGGCAAAAACATAAGTTCAAGTATTTCCTTTTATTACCTGTATTATAGTACCTTTTCTGGTGATATTCGCGCCCCG
>Ga0307509_10001222_pt1 | contig 43560 bp, 61 predicted proteins | sample 10_EM_MG_FD_202245 | JGI IMG/M metagenome (GOLD analysis project Ga0307509, IMG submission 202245) | Populus trichocarpa ectomycorrhiza microbial communities from riparian zone in the Pacific Northwest, United States - 10_EM | ecosystem: Host-associated > Plants > Roots > Unclassified | place...
ATCTATGCTGCAATCGATGTAGGAGGAAAGGGAACTGGAGAATTTGCGGTTTGTTCAATTGATGAAGCGCGGGACAAAGTCAAGGAGTGGACCGCAGGAATCGGATGCACTGCTGTTCTGGAGGTATGTATACGTAGCCTTGAAACAGAAATATGAAGTTCATGTGTGGTTTGAAACTAGGTTGTAGGCAATACAAGCGCTCTGACACTTGCTTATGACCTCGTCCGTGCATTTGGCGTGATTGTGTCCGTTGGCGTGCACGGAGAACCCCCGCTTCCCCTTACTGGTCGTCAATGCTACAATAAGAATGTTTCGCTGGATTTCGGGAGGTGCCCTGCACGGGCTATGTTTCCGCTTGCCTTCGACCTTCTTGGTGCGTAGCAATTTCATATGGCACATGAATTAGTCTTACTTTTTCCAAGTCAAGCGACAGGACGTTTTTGGAGGTGTCGGCGAAGCCGCTAGCCTCATTGATAAAGTTGTTGGTTTCACTGAAGCGGCTGAAAGCTACGAGCAGTTTGATAAGGGCAAGATTGGCAAAGTTATCTTTGATCCCTGGAAATAAGCGTCTCTTTCATAAGAACCAATATTATTACCCAAACTCAACCCCAGAATAAATGCACATTCAAAAACTTTTGTAGGGATGCTCAGACCCAGTCATTCCAATCGTTGTGGGGTCGTACAGGACTGGTTATAAACACCTCCCGCGCTCGGCCTTATAAACAACGGTCGAATTGCGGTCGAAAGCGGAGGATTTTCACTGTTGTCCGAGAATACGTATGTGACACCCCCAGAATGGGCAACCCAGGCGCAATGGGTCCCAAAAGGTCCCAAAGTTCAAAGTTGAAGGTCGAGTCGAGAATTTAAAAGTTTAATTCTCGGTAGGTTCTGTTTTGATTTGTGTGGCAAGACCTTTCAGTACAAGTTGTCCTTGGCGTGGGCTGTTTCTCTATTGGCAGGAATGACTGATACACCGCGCTCACGGTCGATCTCCCGTGCAAGTACACCTGCTCTGGCGCGCTCACCCCCATCGCGTCTCGCGATAGCCCCGTCCCTCCGACCGTCCCCCTCTCTATCCAACCTCCACATCCACAGCCATAACCTCACTCCTTCCCAAATGGAATCACCTTCCCTACCAAAGCAATCTGGCTCCGGTGATCATGTGTTGGATAGTTCAGCATCTTCAGTAATTGGCCTGGAGCCTGATGAAGGAATCTTGGTGCAGGATATTGACGCTGATGTCGATCATACTGATGTAGAGGATTTGGAAACCATTGACAAGACTGCACCTGCCCAAATAGAAGGAACCAAGAAACGGTTGAGAGATCAGTTGAGAAGGAGTCTCACACATAAGGCGGCCCAATCAGGTCAGCACTTATATTTCATCCATCTGTAGCCTACGTATTTCCACAATTCTTCAAGAAATCGAAGGTTCTCGTTCTCACCAAGGAGGCAAGCCCTCAGGAGTGGAAGATATAATATTGAGCGGAGGTATAAAAAAACCCTCGCTCTTTTGCTAACGGAATAGTCGTTGATCACACCTCAGCTTCCTTGTATCTCCCCCGAGAATATTTTGTCCTCACTGATGCTGGAAAGCCTGTGTTCATCAGGTATAACTATCATATGTTTCTGGATTACTCAACTCAACTACCTTTGCGTCAGCCGACCCGGCGGAGGAGATCAAGATGGAATGGCCTCTACAATTGGGATCGTACAAGCACTCATCTCCGTCTTCCTGGACGACAACGATAAATTACGATCAATCAACGCTGGAAAAACGCGCATTACGTTTCTTCTACGACCTCCCCTGTATTATGCTTGTGTATCATCGTGGGGTGAACCTGAATCCGTTGTAGGTGCCACTTTTACGCTTCCAAATAGTGATGTTAAAGGCTTTAATTTCGTACTCTCGACTTCGTGAAGCAAGACGCGATCACATCTTGAATATCTACATCTGCAGATTCTTAGTATCGTCACAGGGGCACAGCTGAAACGGATCTTTGAAAGAAGGACCAATTTCGATTTGAGGCGATTGCTCAATGGCAAGTTTTCACTGGCGAAATAAAAATTTTGGGCTAAATTTAGTCGCTTTATTGTAGGCGCAGAGCCATTTATGAACTCACTGTTGAATAGACTTGAATCCGATATTGCAATGAGCATGTCCTCCCTCCACTGTCTCAAGATGGAGCCTAGTCTGCGAAAACGCATCGCAGAAACGCTAGTTCCAAACAACAAGGTGAAAGTTAGTATAATTTCTCAATCATCTTGAACCAGCATTAACTAAAGAAAAGGATATCCTTTACGTCATCCTTATTGCAAACAACCGTGTGGTTACCCTGATAAGGCCGAGGAAGCATTCAATCCACCCCGCTGGTAAGCGTACTCAACTTCTGGATCGGATTTCGTGGGTTAACCCTTTGCTATAGATCTTCATATCATTCTAAACACAATACACTCACCTTCTATCTACAATTCACCCGCCTCCGCTTCCTGGATTCCCGTTTGTCTCCCTAAGTTCAATCCCTCAGGGTTTGTGAACGCCTATATCTCTTTCCTACGGAAAGACGATGCGGTACAGCTTCATGATGCACCATTTTCCTCTTCAAATCTGCAGCCGGAAACCGCTAAGCCAAGCGAAGATGCCGTTACCGAACTTGATCCACAAGACGGACTCAATGAATCTGGAATAGCGCTGGTTTGCATTAGTGGGGGTGGAGAATTGGAGCTCATCAGAACGTGGTGCGACGCAGTTGTTAATGTTGGTTCCTCGTTGTGAAGAATTGCGCGGTACTGACTTGATCTGACAGAAAATCACGTCCGACGGGACATTGAACGCTCTGCTGAATGCCTACAAATCTAAGAAAACGGATTACTCCGTCGCTGAATTGGCCATCCCTGGTTTAAGACACTTCATCTACAAGTCCCGTGCACAGGTTCAAGTCACATTACCGAACTTCGAGGACCCTTATGACCAGTCGCACGCGAGGAAAAGGTTGGGCTTTACTTCATTGTAATCATTAATAATTCTATAACTTTTTCCTCAGGATTACGACACTATATCAAATTCTTCACGACTCCATTCACGCAAAATCAGGCCAAGACGCTGGTTTAAAGCTCCAATACATCAGAACCAGTACTGAGAGCGTTATGGGTTGGGTAAGCTGTATCTTGCGCTTTTGCCTTTCATTTTTCATCCGATGTAATTGTAGATAACTCAACCGTTCGAGCTATATGTCGCGTTATCGCCTCTTTTGCCAAAGAGCGCCGCCGTTGGAGCAGCGAACTCCGTCGCTCGCTGGGTAAAGAAAGAAGAAGCGCGCTTATTTTTAAAGGATGCACCTGTTTTTTAAATTATTGATTTTATATCCTTGCACCTTGAATTCTGCCTAATTTCTCCGCCATTTGAACCATGGTCTATTAAGAGCGTGACATTTAGTAGGTGTCTGTGACATTCACTATTCTCGTCACAAATTATTCTTGTTCATTGCACCTCGTGGATGGGGATGGCTTTTCTGAACCTGCAACGGGTGTTTGCACCACGCCTATGCGCATCGGTATCCCATTTCTCCCAACGCCTTTTGGAAAGGAACGTGCATCTCGCCCTTCGTGAACTGCCCGAACGACCCATCGCTCCAAAACGAGACCCAACAAAACTCCAAAGTGGTAGTGGTCTCTATGCTCGACCTGTTGAAAATATTCAGACGGCAGAGGACTTCCTCAAGGCTATCGGGCGGGCGTCTGAGACTAAGTTGAAGGTCGAGTGGAATGAGCTATGGAAAATGGACGGACGTGCCATGCGGGAGGCGGGTGTTGGGACTCGTGACCGAAGGTATGTGTCTGTGCTTCGTAATGGGTGCTGTTTCTTATTTTTCATCAAGATATATCCTGTGGTGCATGCAAAAGTATCGTCTCGGGTTTCCCATCCGAGAGTTCGCGCACGAACTGCCTCCTAAGAAGACAATCCGAGGGTGCGCTTTGAATGCCTACTTTTTTCTTGTTGGCAGTTTTACTGACGTGATTAAACCTCAGTTGGGGACCCAAAGTACAGAACGGAAAGCGGATACGCTCTCGTCGAATAAAGGATAAGACTCTCAGAAAAAGTAGTGTGTAGTTGATTTAATCTCCAACTGATAGTTTAATAGAACACCCGTCCTTACTCGATTCTGAACTGAAGCCGTGACCAGGAAGTGGGCTAGTATCGCATTTGAATATTAATGATATGATACAGAGCAAGATGGAGCGAACCGGGAGTAAATGTAAAGGGACACGTTCAAGAAAGGCTACAGGTATCATTTTAATTGGAAATCAGAAACTAACGTGAATCGAGGTGTGCATAGGAATGAAAATCAATACCAAAAACGAAGAAAAAGACTGTCGACCGGGTTTCCGGGCCTAGTGATCACTCACACAACCAATGTTCAGGTTGTCGAGATGGCGCTTGCGAGCGTCGCGGCGGCTAAAACTCTTTCCGCAGCCCCCGACCCTCTCCTCGCCCTGGAACCAAAAAGGTTTGGCGCCCGCAGGTATTTGGTATTGGTGAGCAACTTCGATAGGGACACCAGAGCACCAGAATCGCCCCTTGGGGAGATGGGTTGCCATATGTCGCCTGAAATCAGGCATCCGCCGGTTCTCTTGTTCATAACGGCACACTGGGCAAATGTTGCGAAGCTCATCACAGAATTCGCCGTCTTTGAGGGCTTTTTGGATGACAGGCACTAAGGATGGAGGGCTGGGCTTGTTGCGAGCGGGAGGGGAGACGCGGATCCGTTTGGTCGGCCGGCATGTGATGGAGGAAGGAATAGAAAACTCTTGTTTGACCTCGACAGACTCCGAACGAAGGCGCTTATTGCTGCTGAGGTCTGGAGAGGGGACATATTCGTCATCGCTGTCGCCGTCGGCGTCCTCGTCCGAGCTGGAATTGGGGGTAGGCGGACGAAGGTATGTGCGCGAGTGGGTCGACTGGGTTTTCACAGCAGAGAGGCGCCGCCTGGACACACAATTCTGCTGTTGGATGAGCGCCCGTTTTTCGGGGGTCATGCGGTTCATGAATGATTCCCATTCTGTTTTCCGCTGAAGCAGGTGAGCAGGAGAAAGCCTGGAAAAGAAGTGAGCTTGCGGCGACAGCGATAGCAAGATCGGTCTTACTCAGATGTTGTATGGGGCGAGGTGTCTTCAAGTGCGGAGGACCGGCCGTCGTCACTGGTGTCAGGGGAGGAAGAAAAAGGTGAGCCAAAAGGGTTCTCGAAGCGATAGCGAGGCTCGTCGTCGGTGAGGGACGAGCCAAAAGGGTCCTCGAAGATGGGGTCAAGGTCAACCTTGAGGTCCTCGGTAATGTAGGCGGTAATGGAGTAGTCGAACATTGGGGGGAGTAGATGGATAAGAGCATGATGGCTGTCCAATTTATATTCGAATGACGCAAAGCGCTTTTCTTCCTATGTGATTTGCAAAGGTCTTTGCCAAGATTGTTACCCTCCGCTATTATCACATCGCTTCAGCCTCGTGGCCTTGAACCCGACGCCTACCATAAATGGATATTTTGCTCAAAAATGACAAAAAGCACAAAAGACTCGCGTAACATCCCCACATCGTCGTTGGAAGCAAGCACAACAAGAAACCTAACCCTATTGTCCATTCTACATGGCGTTTCCTAGCCATCCAGGGCGTCGAGCACAAGCGGTCAATATTTCACTCGGCATTCGACAACCGATAGATAAGATTGTGAGATAATGAAATCATTCTCAATTAAGGCGGGGGCTGCCGTATTAGGCTATCAAAGGGGACACGAGGTGTTTTAAGGCACCAAAATGTATCACCAATAACTTCGAAATAAACGTGTTAGCGGGCAATCCCGACGTTGACAACTGAGTTCAAAATAGCGGCAGCCCACAAAGGCTCAAATCATAATGGGTGGGTCAGGAGTTTCTCCGTCGATCATATCGGTTCCAGAAGGCATTCTACAAGCATAGCAAAGCGTGGAAGAGGTACAGTTTTAGAGTTCGCCAAGAAACAAACACATCGTTCAGCTCTATTCTGCTTCGTCGTGAAGTAGGACATACTCCCGTGTTGAGAGGCCGAATTTGATCACTTGGAAGATAAATCAAGAGAGGTACAGGTAAATTGTTTGCAGCGTACCATCTCCGGCTTTCAATTCATAATACCGAGCAGGTGGTATAGCTTCGTCATTAACGAGTGTTCCATTCGTAGATTCGAGGTCAATAACAAAAGGCCTGGCAGACAGGTCAGAGTCGTTATTCCGGTGATAAAGATGGTTAAGCAACTTCACTACACCCTTGGACGTTCCATACTCGTCCTTTTCTTGGATATAACGGTCTTCAGTTTCTTTTAGCAACCTCAACAGCTTTTTTTAAAATAAAAAAAAGACGTACACTGAAAGGCAGCGTGTTGTTTAGAGCATGATGGGTGATCCAGAGCAATATCAGCAACGAGTCGATCTCGGCCGACAAGATATGCGCTTTGTCTATGGATATGAAGAAGTTCTGATTCTCTTCAGGTCCGGAATATACGTGCGGGAGGAAGGCGGCGCTCACCAACTTGTTCGGTATCCTTGAAGACATACAACCTCCATCCAAGGATGGGCTTTCTCGCTTCTGGAGGTTCGTTATATTTGAGAATGGTACTTGTTCCATCCACGGCTTTGACAGTGTTGGTTTCTGCAGCCAAAAGGCCAGATGGTGCAAAGTTAGGTTTTGACTTGTCGGCAACAGGATCTATAGAACCGGAACGTGAACGGGTTTCTTGGGGCTTTGAGGAGCGAGAACGGGGAGAAGCGGAGCGACGTTGCCCTCGCGACGACGTATGCTCTCTCTCTTTTGTGCTTCTGCTGTCATAGCGCTCCTTATCTCTTTCTCGTTCTCGTTCGCGTCGTCGTTCGTCGTAGTCTCGAGTGTCACGTTCTGGCCTGCGTTCTTCGTCGCGCCTTGGTTTCTTGTAATCCCTACCACCATCTCTATCACGAGCACGAGTAGATTGTCTCCCATAATCTCTGTCCATATCATTCCCTCTTTCCCTTCTTGAATTATATCCGCTACCACCTGGAGCCCGGAAGTCATCATCGTCATGGACGCGTCGTCGAGGAGAACGAGATCGCCTAGACATTAAATTTGATTTAGTTTTTCGGTTAATCGGGTCACGTATTACCCTTGGAGCTTGGATGTCAGTTCACCAACTGGAGCTTGTAGTTGAGTACAATGCTTCAAGCGTTGCCCAAGAGATTGATTTTGGTCGGCGCCTGAAAATCTCCTATCACGTAATCCGGGCCGCCCACTTTACAACTTATGCTCATGAGCCGCTAGGAAAGTGAGTATGTGCCACCATTCAAAAATATTAATTTCTCCCGTAACTACGATAACCACTTCGGTGGTCAAATTGAAGGTTGTGCGCAATAGGATTCGTGTGCCCGCTTGCCTCTTATATCACGTGCCTCTGTGACGATTTGTGACTAGAGCTCGAGTGTGACTGGGGAGCGAGTCTAGGGTTTTGTAGTCAGTCTCCTCCTTGGTCTCCTCCACGACGCAGAAACCTCCAGGATATACTCCACAGTCTTATCTGATTAAAAAAGGCAACTTGTTGAGGTCTCTCGCGTCGCCTGTAATTCAAGATGAAGCTCGTTAGGTGGGTTTCTGATTTTGGTTGTGCCGTTTTTATACTTCCTATGGCTCTGTCAAACCGTGTAGAACCTATCTTGGGGACATATTTCTGCTTTTCCATGGGATTTTTTCAATACGAACAGCATTCACTGGCCTATTCTTGGCAGAGATCCATCGTTTTAGATATCCTTCGACAGTCATTCACGACCCATAAATCCCCTACTTCCAACCTCAAAACCTTCAATAATTGTGACTGATTCAAGCAATTTAGATTTCTGATGAAATTGAACAATGAAACCGTGACGATTGAACTGAAGAATGGCTCTGTCGTGCATGGCACAATCACTGGTTCGCATCCTCTTCTCGATCAACGGTTAATTAACAGATGACGAACCACTTACAGGTGTCGACATGCAGATGAACACCTATCTGAAAACGGTGAAGATGACAACGCGCAACCGCGACCCCGTCTCCCTAGATTCGTTATCGATCCGTGGCAACAATATTCGCTATTTTATCCTCCCTGATGCACTGCCGCTGGACACCCTCTTGGTCGATGATGCTCCCAAGCCAAAAGGACGGAAGAAGGACGATGCGCGAGGAAGGGGCAGAGGTGGTCGGGGTGCACCAGATCGTGGACGCGGTGGACGTGGCGGAGGCAGGGGGGGTGGGCGTGGACGAGGACGAGGGTTCTAAGCTTGTTCATCCTCGGCTTGGGGCTCTTGCCCTTGGGTCTATATGGTGCTCGATAGCCTTCTTGACGCTGGTGCAGATTTTAGAAGGCGTGAAAAAGTGATGGATCGGATATTTATGGTCGTTTAACAGGAGAGGTGTTGCCTGTTTAGCGTCGACTCACCCAAAGAGGTCAACTATAAACATGTATAGTCCTGTACCCTACGTGCGATACCGTTCTCTCCATGGTTCTTCGTACCGACTGATTTTTGCTAATTGTTGTTTCCAATCATGATTTGTATTGTGCTTCCGATAATCTGTCAAGACGGACGGATTCACTTCATATCAGAGGGGCTCACAGTCTCACCTCAAATCTCCAATTTTGAAGTAGTATCTTGTGACAGGTGCTGTCGTAGTCTCCAACTTCGAGAGAAACCTTCTGAAAGTTATGTTTTTATGACCTTTTTTTCGGAAATTTCCTTTTTCGGTTTGACATATCCCTTTTTTGGGGGCCTTAAAATTTTTACCTATTACATCGGGCTCCCCTTGACTTTCTCGGTGCCTAACTTTTGTACGTTCCCATAGGCAAGCGACCTTATTTGACCACCAATTATCATCGTCTTAGACCCAAGTATATAATAAGACCGACATTCATATTTACCCGAAGTGCGGCGTGCGCTGCTGGATGTTCAGAAGACTGGCAGCGCGAGTGTCCGTGTATCTCGATCAAACATCTTGACGATTAGATATCTCCAACCTCGGGCCCGTCCTCTGCTGGGCGCAGAGAATACCGGCGGGTTCTTGCATCAAAGTGAACAATGTTGAGTTGGTACTCTGCCTCACTTCGCTTCTAGTCACTAGGTTTCTCGAGCTCACCGATATTATCGCCATGCGCGCAAGCTTCTGGAATCTGTTTGCCACAGTAATTCTACGCCTTAGATGTAATCCCACTCCTATTTTAATACGTGATATCGTTAGACGAATTCAAGGTCTTTGCCATATGCTCGAGTGTGATCCAGAAGCCCAGGGATTGGTCAAGAGGGCCGCCCGCCCACTCGTAGTGCTCGACTCATACCCCGTTTACAACTCCAATGCATTACACAAGAGAAAAATGTCGCTCGGCTTCTCGATTTGCTTGTGGGCGTACGCTCATTCACAATCAGGAAGCCTTTGGGTACCGTCAATAGCCATTGTTTAGCTTCGGGCCAGGCATCACTACAATTTAAAGGCTATGCCATTTTCCAGCTGAAAACGCTGGGTATCTGCAATCTTGGAGGTATACCCCCTCCTGTTTTGATCACTTCTGTACAATATCTGCAGCTCAATAATATAACCACGATGCCTCTCGATGCCTCTCAATCATTACTTGCGAGTCCTGATCTCCAACTCCCCTTAATTTTCGAAGCCATTAGCCCATCCTACATCAATGCCCGCACTGTCTCCATGGTTAACAACAAATCCACTGTCATTTTAGACCTCTGCATGGATTTGAATTTCATCCAATGACAATGCTGGAAAGGTTGTTCTCATGTGTTTCCTCTGTTCTTCCAATAATGACATGATACCCTTTCCACAAGCTCGCAATGGGGCAAGCTTCCCGGTATCTCGGACCTCCGGCTGCTCCTCACTCAAGTAACTCTCCTGAGTCTCCTCCTATGGGAAGATAGGACGGGACTTCCTCAGTCTCTGCGACATGCTCGACGCCATCTAAGGCTCAGCGAGCATAAAAATTCTCAAAATATCCATTTACTATGCCACCCCATGCCATATATCGGACATCCATCATGCCTGGTGGTAAGTATCTAGCATTCTGTTTGTCCGGCGCTTAAAAAACCAAATTAAAGTCACGTGACCATCTTCCATTCTTAGCACCGCTAGCCAAGGGCGAGGACATCTCGCTTATCATCACCCATCTGAAAGGAGATTTAAGACCGGATTGTATGGGGAGTGATGAGCCAGATGACGAGGGACCTCATTATCATAGCACCATTACTACATACTCTGCATTTCGATTCGCTTCCTCAGCACACGAGCATCATGTAAACCCACTCAGCCTCAGAGAAAAAGGGTTTTAGTTGGAAATTGGTTAATTCCAAGTGGGTTCCTTTTTGGATCCCAAGAGGACATATTGAAATTGACCCCACCTATTCCCTTGACCAGTGAGACTCATGCGGACTTTAAGGAAATTTGCACAGATTCAAATATAAGTAGTAAAGTGTAAAATGGGTCTGCTGTAAATGAGGGTTAAATTCGGGTTCGAGATGGTTACAAGTGTCGACCTGGTGAGGTCCTCCATTCAGATTTAGAAGCCTTTCGCAAAGTTCTAAAATATATATCGCAGCACATGTGCATGACGAATCAGTTAGACCAACTTCTAATTACAGTAAGTAATAACAGTACACAATATGAAGGATCGAATGCGTCCGGCCAGGCTTTAGACAATGGGGTTGCCCGTTTGTTCAGTTTCAAGTGATAAAGGAGCGGGTTCGTGCGGATAGCCGCGACTATAAAAGAGAATAGGTGGCGAAAGTGCGAACATATTGATCTGAATGAGGGTATCCAAATTCTGCAGTTCAAGGGAGAAAGAAGGAATAATGACCTCAACTTGTAGTCTGCAAGAAAAAGAAGAACGGAGAAAAGGAAGAATGGACGACGGACGAGACAAATTGCGGCTGATCATGTCGAGGCGAGATCATTTCTTTCATATAGGGTTAGTGTCTGCGCTTGACCGAATTAATTGCCAGACAACTCCCGTCGATTTAGTGACTGAGGCCCTGAGGTTACTTGGAACCTTGAGCTCAAGTCTTCGAATCATTGTTGTGCAGTACAACATGCATGTGGGCCAATGGAGACATACATCAACAGGCGGAGCCAGAGGAATCTCAATTTCAAAATTGACGGAGAGGAGAGGCTGGGACATCGTAACAAGACGGTAAATATGAAGACCCTTGACGACAAGTTGAAGATTGGGGTCCCAAGTGTCCCAGTATTTCCCTCGTGGGCACAGGGATATTTATTTTTCATGACAAAAACGGGCAAGAAATAGCGCGAAGAGATGGTGGATAAGAAAGAAACATTGGCGCAGAAAAGGATGGAAAAGTGGTGTGGTGACAATCAATCAGGCCCTGAGCTGTGACACCAAGTAAGGGGTGTCACGGGCAGATTGAACGAATATATGTAATCTCAACTATCAACCTTTCCTGCCTCCATGTTCAACTCTGACGGACAGCGCACCCAATCCCAATCATTCTCTCAGCCGTACCGTCCCCAGGACTACTATCTTCCTCCCGACCGCCCCTTTGCCCCAGATATTACTACTAGTCGCGCAAATCTCTACCCCAACAATGACGACGGCATCTACATCGGTAGCACGCGCTATACACATACCAGAGAATACCTTTCTCCAGCTATGAACTTCAATCAATCCCACGACCGTCGCCCTTCCTCTGATTTCCATGGCTCACCCTCAGCCTCCTACCACGTCCAGGGTTATGTTGACTCTAGTCGGTCAGATCTCTCGAATGTATCCCAAATGACTCGAAGGGACATGCCCAACGTTCTGGACAATTTTGCCATGTCCAATCCACATACCGCCTTCAACCACTCAACCTCGGCTCTCACCGGACCGTCGTCAGAGCACTCTGGCGATTCGGATTTCTGGCCAAATAGCCAAACAGAAGTCACCCAGATGGTCCCCCCAAAGCCAAGAAAGGCTCGACGCGAGAAACCCCGTATCGAACTTGCGCCTGATCAACCACCCACAACCCAGGGAAAACCTCGGGCGCGAGTCTTCGTCGCTTGCCTTCAGTGGTATGTCCTCCCATGTGGCTTGTGTCATTCATGGGTCTCATCTCATCTCCAGCCGAACTCGTAAAATTCGTTGCGATGGTGCAAAACCCGTTTGTCACAATTGCGGGCGCCGCACAAATGGCGATAACGAGTGCAATTATGACCCAATCCCAAAACGCCGTGGCCCAGACAAGACGCCTGGTGCACGTCAACGCATGGCAGGAGATGTGAGGAACGAAGTTGACAACAGCTCCTCGATCCGTCGCCGTCGAAGGGCCCGTGATAATTCCGCTTCCACCAACCAAACAACATATCAGGAACACCCAACTAGGCAATCCAACATTCCAGAATCACCCCCGTCTCGCAAGCATTCCTCCGATAACTCTATTTCTCCCAGCCTTTCACCTGGCTCGCCTACCGACATTCATCCTACCAGCGACTTTGTTCCCTTCTCGACCTATTCGCTCCCTCATTCTCCCTGCCGGTGCCATGGCTTCATGCACTGTCCCAGTCTCGTACGCAACATCTCTGACTCCAGGAAACCTTTATCCGTCGTAGGTAATTTATTCATAAATTTGGAGACCATCGGCCTGACGGATCCATTGTCAATGACAGATCACGACACACCACGGCCAATTTGATTTAGCTACGATTGTTCCCCCTTCCTCTCAACCACCCAGTCGGGGTTATGTTACTGAACTTGACGAAAACGGGAACGAAGGACACGGCGTGCATTCCCTGAATATAGGCAGTGAACCGTCTCTAAATTTTAGTCGCAAAATCTGGTGGGACTCCCTCCTGTCCCTACATTTTTCCACGACCTCCACACAGCTCCAAGCCCTCACTGTCTCAGCGAGAGTCTGCCGCCCGAAGCATTACGTCGGACTTGCGCTTTCTTTTCCGGGAGTCTAATTATTGGTTTTCCTTTTTTCACATTCCGAGCTTCTTTGGCAATTATTTCAACCCAAGACGTCGAGAGAGAATCCAGCCAAGTGTGGTATTGGCCCTTCTCGCCATGTCCACCTTTTGGCAGAGCTGGGAAGTCGGCTATGGGAAACAAGGTCGCGAACGTGCCTTGCGATTCAGGGATGAGGCTCAGGCTGCGATGGACGCCAGCTTCAATGTTGGTTGGATTGATGAAACTCTGGCACAAGCTGCTTGGGTGGGTGAATTTTTTATATCTTCCCATGATTTTTACGATTCAATATTATTTTCATTTCAGCTTCTCGCTCTCTTTGAAGTCAGTTCGCACCCCCGTCACTCGTCGGAGAGATCGACTTCGTCCATGGTCATGCTTGATTCTATCATTCGCAGCCTGTCGCTAACGTTAGTCGATGCCGATGACCCGAGTGCTTCTATGTTTTCTCCAGGAACTGTGCCCGTCGTCAGTTCTCCCAAACCAAGGGCCGCCTGGTTCCCCGAGCAACCTCTTCCGCCTACATTCCCAGTCGACCAATATGGTGCGGATGGCCACGTCGCTGCTTTGCCCACAGAGTCGCACGGGATTGCAGACAATGGATGTAATTCCCACCGCTTCACTCTCCGCGAACACTGGCCTTCTGCCAACAACCACGCCCCACTGTGGGGCGCAACGCCTGCATGGGATGAGACCTGGTCAGAGGGCGATATTCGCAAGGAGTCTTGTAGACGCTTGTGCTGGAGTTCCATGATCCTTGCCGCAGGACATATCTCTTACACCACTGCACAGCGCTCACAGGGTCTCTCTCTCTTTATCGCAGATCCTGCTAACGTCAGTGTTTCTCTCTCTCTTTCTTTAAAATTGTTCTCGACTTACGATAGTTTAGTATGCTCTTCTCTTCTCCGGAGAATCCGTCGCTCGCTCTCCTGCATTATCTAAGTATTCTTCGAAGGATACCATTTGGGCCCTCCACGATCGTTCCTTTCTGCTCTGGCATGGCTGCATCCGTATGCGCAACAGCAACGTGGCGACCAAGAGCGACATGGCCAAGTTTGCGGTTCAGGCATGGCTTGAGGCAGACAGTCTTGAACAGGCTCTCAATCGACATGCTTGCGCTATCGAGAGGGCTTTCGTCTACCAAGCCCGCGAATACATCTTCAAGTAAATTGTTCATCCCCTACCAGTACCTCGATATGGATTCTTATTGTCTTTCCAGCACTCGTATGTGTATTTCCTATGAATTCCAGCAACATATTCCCCTTGTGACTTCGTAAGCATTCCCCCTTGTTCCTCGGGGATACTGATTTCAAAAATTTGTTCCTTTACCGCAGAAATATCAGCGGACTGTTCCACCGCAATAAAGCTGAGGAATGGTGCAAGTGCCTTCGTCTTCTGCATTCTTTTGCCTTTTATTGACTTCATTTATTGCAGTGACTCATCAGGCAACCGTTGCCGAACGTTTCATGCATGGACTACACACCATTAATGGCAATGCGAACAATCTCCTTGCCCGACGGCCATTCTTCGTTTCTGGTTCATGGGGCAGATCCACCGGTATGTTCAAAAAAGCACAATAAATCAATTTGATTCTAGTTATTGTCGTAGTGCTCTCTCTCTATGGGAATGTGATAACACGCTGTCAGTCGTGCTGGACGTCTGCAAGGCGCTTATTCCTGCCATTGACTAGTGCGTATTAGGTGCCTGCTTCAATTTACAATATCTAATCAATGGACGGCTCATAGTTTGACCGCTTTATGCCCTTGTGCTGGTGAGTTCTCGGTGTCGTTCATATGAACCTGGTTCTTACACTAATTTCCAGAACAACGGCATCGTTATGAATCACTTCGTGATAAGCTTGCCGGCTCCTGCTTCATTGCAGGCGTGAAGCCTCCGCCGCCAATCGATCTTACTCTTACTGTTTTTTCCTCTTCGAATAGGTTTCAAAATTCTTTATGTCATTTTTGGACGTCGATCTCAGACTTTTCTGGGGGGATTTTCTACACTGTACTCTTTATTATACCACAACCCGGTCGTGCTCACCAGTCTCTCCGCTTCATCAAGCGAGATCGTTGTATCTACTACATTCTTCCTACCATGTATCAATAGCCCCGTTACGTACCCAGATAATATATCGATGAAATCGCTTGTAGCCCCTTTTACCTAAGCGACCTGTGACTGGTTTCGCAGATTATATTTACCAAAAGAGGAACTGTGGCACCGCCAATTAACAAGGACCTCGGCTGGCGCACCTTGACTCAACCATCCACCAACATCCTCTCAAGCATGAGTGACACCCTTGCGCACGCCAACAGGCCTACAGATATCACTGACTCACTCCCTGCCTTGTCCAGCAGTGCTACCTCCCTGAAACGCAGGGCTTCTACCTCCTTCGAGTGTCCTGACGAGAACAGTCGCAAGAGGATGAAGGAAGACACGGAAGATAAGCCTTATCCAGCTAGCGAGAACTCCCTAGAGAGTAGTGCAGGGTTTGCGAACCAGCTGGCGGAAGAATTGCAATGCGGATGCTGCTCGGAACTCGTGTATCGACCTGTACTCGTCATGCCCTGCCAACATTTCTTCTGTGGAAGGTGTGTCCAAATTTTTTTTGGCACTGCGCAGCGCGATGGAGCCTAGCAGTGCTGATTCCTTACGATTTATTTAGCTGCTGTATTCTTTGGATCCGCGTGAGTCTCCAGATGCCTTTGGCCTTTTCCTTCTATCGGCGTCAGGTTGCTTTGGAATATTGTCGTGAATCTCTTTTAACGAAATATGACGTTGCCATTGATTTATCTTTAATGTACTCACATTATTTTCTCCTAGAATGGTGGCACGAATTGTCCTGCTTGCCGTGGGATGGCGACAATTGCGATGCCATTCCGTGCACTTCAACTGGTGATAGACTCGCTGCTCAGACATGCGCCTCACAAAGCGCGTACTGAACGAGAACGAGAACAGGCCGACGAAGTTTATAAGCCAAACCTCTCCATACGCGTAGGTCTAACACGATGTCTGGAGTTGGATGTGGATTGTAAATTTCTATCCCACCTGTGCAGATTCCTCCTCCAAGAGAAGCATCACCACCCCCTGACGTGAATAGGAGCACCGAATACGTCCATCCGTGCCCTCATTGTGGACCTAATAACCCCTACGAATGGAGATGCCCTCAGCCTATACCAGACCCCAGCACAGATCTTGAACATGCCTGGCACATTGACGATGGTGTACCCCCTGGCCATGCCTCGTGTGGAAACTGGTTTGTTTTATTTTTTACACGTTTAAATAGCTCTATTGACCAAGATTTTCTAAATAGCGAGAATCTACTGGCCTTACGTGCACCTACCACAACTAGATGTGACCTCTGCTTAGTCTCGTTTTGCGGCATTGGTGTTCAAGACCGATGCATCGCATTGCCAATTCTATCGCAACATCCCCACAACCTGAGTACTCTACCAGACCTTATCCAATCATCTGATGTGTACGACTGCTTTGATGGGAATACCGTCGAAGTCGATATCATGCTCGAGTATTTGGAGACCCAACGGCTGACACCACGCCATATTTACCGCGAGGTGGGTTTTGTCACCACTGTACCGTGAAACGGAAGTGAAAACAGCAATGCAGATAATCCAAGATCTTCAAAAACGACCGCAAGGCTTTTTGAAGCTAATAGAGCTTGAACTATTTAACGAGATACATGCAGTGCCAGCAGGAATAGAGCCCAATGCTGATGCTCCAAGAAACAGGGCTTGTCGTTTATGTGCTGCCGAAATATTCTTGTGGGGTTTGAAGGACTGGTGGATAAGAGAGCGGGCGAAGGGATTTCTTGAAGAATCGATTTTGAAGCGCAAGGATTGTCCGGAACTTAACCTATGCACACGTCAGAAGGATGATCCAGGTATGACACCAGGTTTCTTTCGCCGTCGTCCTTCCTGACTGTTCATGCTTTCTTAGCTCATGCCAGAGAATGTGAGTATATAACTAAACCAATCGTGCATTTTTTGTAGATCTGATCAATTTGTCTTTTCTAGTCAATCATGTATTTTTGATTCGCGATATTACTCCAGATCCACCGCCTGCAAATGCTCCAGTCGCTCCGTCGCGTTCCCCAACTCCCCGACCTCTTGAGCCACCGAATCCCCAGCCACCTATACCAGCTTCGCTCTCCTTTCTTCTCAATGATGTAGAGGATCATGGTCAAACGCTGCCCGTTGTTCCACCTGAGCAACACTCTTCTACGCCTGACACCCGAGAGTCTGTCAACATGGAGCTGTGATGATGAAATGTCAGCATTTTTCAGCTTTCGTCTGGGTAATTCTATAATAGATTCTGCGATCCTGTTATATTGTCGATAAAGCATTTAATTTAATAATTCACGAAAGGCGTATGCTGCTTAAAGTGGATGGCAGCGCGTGCAACCTACATATAAATACAGAATAAACGTATTGTGCATATCTAGGGACTCGTCACCTCACCCCCCGAACGGTTACAGGTCTAAATTGTGCATATCTTACATACTTCCTCCGAGTCCGAGGACAGCAACAGGACCTCCGGATTGACCGAGAATAGTGTGTAGCTTGGCGTCATTTTCGAGGCGCTTGGTTTTGTCCTCTAATTCAGGAATCTGGTCTTTTGTCTGCTTCAAAGCCGTCTGCGGTTTGCTGGCGAGTACTATTTGGGGCTCGAGGTCAATCGGTGACTGTTTCGGTTCTTTGGCAGGTCGGGATAAGAAACGGGCGAACGGCGAAGGTTGGATTTGTGTGCTAGATTTCGGAGATGCTCCTATCGGCGGGGTTGTGACCAGCCCAGATGTAACGAGGGTTGGCTTTTGATCATCAGAGATCCAACGCACATTCGACGCCTGCTTGGGCCATCCACTGGGTTTCTGATTGAACTCGCTGACCAGTTTAGGGATGTCATCCTTGTTCAGGACATGGTACTCATCGTCGGTGGTACTATATTCGCTCTCCGTGGGTGGCTGGATGGACTGTGTGATTCCTGTATGCAGGGGCGTGGGCGCGAGCTGAACGAAATTCAGGGATGGGTGGTGTGGTTTTCCCAGGGGTGTTTTAGGACCGGGGGACCGGGGGATAAGGGCTCCTCTCATGTTATCGGAGGAGCTAGCATGGGCAACGAGTGGCGCGGGGACAGGGAGACCGGCATCGACAGTGGTCGGCCTGTGGGGAGTTTGCTGTGGTCGCACAGAAAGAGACGCCTCCTCTGTCGCATTGTGCCGTGACGAATCTTTGTGGAAGTCAACAATATTCATTCTGTTGTGAGGAGTCCTTCTGAACCCTACTTACTATAGCCAGAACTACTAGCCCCGCTGTCAGTCATTGTCCGCCACTTGGCGTCCGACGTCCCCCGTGGGCGAGATACGTATTTACTAGACGGCCCACTACCTCCACCGTTCGTTCCATCTCCGCCATTGTCCGGAGGTCTGGAGTTTCCCCCGTTTTCTTTGTCCTTGTCCGCTCTTCTTGACGGCCGCTTTTGTGTGTATGACTATGTTAGTTAGAGTGGAATATGGTAAGTACAGTCATATCTTCAGGCTATTTAAAGACATACCATCACGGTCTTCAACGCTCTAATGATCGGTGACATCAGTATCTGATCCGGGCGACAGTGCCGAGTTACACTTACCGAATCTGCAGACTGCGACAGTTGCATAAGGTAGCAACCTCGTATACTCCCACAGATGTCGAATTGGATAAAGCACGGTGCATCGCATGCTTAACGAGAGACTCTAGGTGGGTTATACGGTAATTAGTAGATAAGATGAGAAGCTGGCTTAGCACTGCTGGTATGTGTTGTAGCGGCGTGATGAGTGCGAGAGAGTAAAAATATTGCAGGAGAGCCAATGTAACGGGGTATGTCTCGGAGAGATGGAAAGCGCGAGGGGTTAGCCTCGGATCAATCCGCGGTTCGCCCAATGACCCATCGTCAAGTTCGGGAAGTGGTATGTGCATAGCTGAACTCGGTAGTGATTCCAATGTGCTTTTGGCTTTCTTCAAGAGCTGTTTTCGTTGTTCCTTGAACCATGGCCATCGATCTTCCAGGATCTTCCTTGAACAAGGTATTTTCTGACCATCATCACAGATGACTTCGAAATCCGTCAGCACGCCCTCTTCAATAGCAGCAAGGCCCAATTCCTGCATTCGAACATCAAGTTTGAGTGGAGGTGGCTGATAGATCCCAAATGCCTCCAGGTCAACGACGGCTACATGATCCCAGCTCAGAAGTCGTCGGTTGTAGTCATCCACGAGGTTCCCATGTCGGTTCCCAAATATCAGAAATTTGTTGGCGTCCGCCCATAAGCATCCGCGAAACCAAGAACCCGTTTCAATGGCTTTGCCAGGGTCGATACGTGACCAAGTCATGGCAGTTAAGTCGAGAACCCAAATGGAAAACGACTGGTAACTATGCGCCAGATATGTGCCTGCAATAATAAGGTGAGTGCCCAGGATGGCACCAGTTGGAAAGCGGAGACCAGGGGGCGATGTTGACCCTGTCATCGCAGAGGATCGGTCTTGTATGGTGAAATCGGCATCAGGAAGAGGAAAAAAGACCTCAAGCTCCCGCTTGACGTCAGTGAACTATGAACAAATCAGCAACGTGTCCAGGGTTAAATAGCGTGGGTGCGTACATTATAGTTACTATACAGATAAATATCACTTGGATAATCTTCTGTTGGTGCAACGGAATATGGAAGATGGGTCATACTTTCGGATGGTGTTGCTTCTTCAGAGGAACCCGGTGCAGTGTTGGGCGATTTAAATCGGCTACCAGCAGGTCCCATCGTGGATGATGCGATTGACGCCTGCATTTCGTCCTGCGGTGACCTGACAGTGGTATTGGAACAAACAGCGACGCTGCGATAAGTGCCACAATGGCGGGGATAATCGCGTCTTTGCACCCATTTCTTGCTCGTGAGGTCAAAAACACATACATCGTCGAGCCATGTGTTATAGAAATCCTGTCCGCCGATAATAAACAGCCTGTCCGATGTCACGGAGGACAGATGAGCGTATCGTGCGCGAGGGAGGAAAGGGTTCGGTTCAGGCGACGACGGAGGGGCAGGAAGCCAATGTCCTGAAGAAAAGTTATAGAAGCGGACGTCATTCAAGACGCACAGCTCATCAGGGTTTGGCGAGTCAGGTTGATTGCTCATGCCGCCGAAGATGACAAGATGTCCGTTCCCTGCGACGCTCATTAGCCTCTGACAAGGGAATAAACCACCTCAGGACATACATGAGTCGGCGCTATGAAAGTATCTTGCCTGAGGAACGTCGTCCTCCGAGTAGGTGGGTATTCGCTCCCACACAAAGTGCTCCAGATCAAAAACATAGAGGTCCGATACCATTCTGCGCTCCGCGACTAATCTTCCGCCCTATCTGGACATTAGCAAGAAATTTAGAAAGATTCTAGCCAACAAACTCACAAAAAGATACATCTTGGAGCCCACTACGGTCGTTGATGCGCCCTGTAAAGCAAAAATACAATGCATCTGGAAAACAGATAGCCTGGGAGCGCACAGGACATACGACAAGTTTTGCGGGGACATCACCCGTTGTCTTCCTGCAGAATGTGGTGAGGTCGTATATTGAATGGAGCATGGCGGGATTAAGGATGAAGCAGGGAGTGCGGGGAGCCTGGGATGGGGGAATGGACAAGGAACAGCCCGATAATGTTCGATCAAGGAGGCACTCCGTTCCCGGCAACGTCGATCCTTTTAGCAATTATTCGGCCTGTCAACCGAAATAGGAGAGAAGAATCACCGATAATGAAATTGGGATTTTCCTGAGCATTTTGCTGATATGTTACTTACATCTGGATACCTGGCAACGCAAACGGTAGATCCAGGCTTTTCCACCGCAGATCGCTATCATCTATATACGCTTCACGGAACAAAAGTCCTAGTCCTAGTACCTAGTGACTAGTAGTAATTCATATACAACAAGTACTGATCCATGGCATTACTTTTGTTCAGGAAGACAGCAGAAGGAATTTCTTCACCTCCTCGCAGGTTACAGTAACTCATACCTTGTAATTCCTATTCCTATTGCCGGAGAAAATCCTGCAACTTTGGAGAGTTTGTTGAAAGCGCCCGCATATTTCCGACGTCATGAATTTAGGCGCTCTCGATCAGACTAATAAGGGGCCTAAAGAGTTGATACCTCAACGGCAAGGAGAGAAAGTGCAATCCATTAGCCATCAAACACCAATCGGCGATCTCCGGCTCATGTTCGCAGCTTTCAGAATGTCTATCCAATCCTTTCTCCATCCCACTCATTTACTTGGCACCCAAAACAGGATAGCTACCACAGGAGTCTTGGATGCCATGGCTGAAGTTATTATCCAACCAACTCCTGATAAGATCAAGGTCCTTCCCCACGAACAGTATATCACCAAGGACCACCTCAATCCGAACAACGCCCCCCTCTCCCCGCTAGACCAATTCTGCATCTGGTTCAAGGAAGCGGCCGAGGGTGGCCAGGTCAAGGAAGCGGAGGCAATGTCACTCTCGACTGTGTCGCCATTGGGAATCCCTTCTGCTCGTATCGTCCTCCTTAAACAAGTCGATCGGCGGGGCTTCGTCTTCTTCACCAACTACACCTCCCGGAAGTCGCAGGAGATCTTGGCGAATCCACACGCTGCACTCGTCTTCTACTGGCGTGAAGTGCATCGGTCGGTGAGGGTGGTGGGACGGGTTGAGAAGCTCACCGCCGAGGAAAACGATGAATACTTCCAGAGCCGTCCAGTTGGGAGTCGGTTGGGTGCCTGGGCAAGCAGACAAAGTCAAGTGATAAGTGAAGAATATTTGGACTCTAGACTCCACAAACTTCAAGAACGATTCGGAATTCGGGACGGACAAGGAGACGCCGTCCTCCCCACACCCGACTTTTGGGGTGGTTGGAGGGTCATCCCCGAGTGCGTTTCGTCACGCTTTCAAGTTCTGGTATATCTTATATTGATCAAATTTTTTTTTTTTTTTAGCGAGGTCGAGTTTTGGAGTGGCAAACCATCCAGACTGCATGACCGCGTTCGCTATCTTCGAACCGAAGAAGTTTCAGATGACAAACCAATTTGGAAGATAGAAAGATTGTCACCCTAGTCACCACATCGGACTCTCCCAATTACCCTGGACTTCGGAAGGAATCATTCTAATGCGTGTATTTCGAAAATCAAATGGAAAATATGTATTTTTCCCCCTTCACTTACGTCTTACAGCACTCTGATTTTACCCAATCACATCGTGTCGAACTGCATGCCAACATGTCATTGACCATTTTATGGTCGCGAGCTTTTATTCCCTGTTCATCGCCCTTTGCCCAGCATTTCATTGCGTCTCCTTGTCCATAGGAGAAAGGGAAAGCGGGAAAGGGGAGTTCCTCGGCGCCGCTAAAATCAGCGCACTCAATGCGGCAAGACTTCGCCCTGGGCTCAATCGGTCAGGGCATAGCTTCATTGCTCCAGACAGTCTTACCAAATAAAAACAGCACACTAATCGTACAGAACGACATACGGCCGTAGCCACAGGTAAGGCGACCTGTCCCGGTGTCATAACTCTGGATATGCCAGGCCTGGCTGAGGGAACGACATTTTTATGAGGGAACCTCCTCCTTTTAACGAACGACCCGTTTACAAGCTACTGGGAACAGGTTACCTTGCTCCATGGATTTTTCGTGCATCTCCGCGCTTCGGCCAAGGTCAGCGTCTTTCGAAACCTCGACCTCAAGATCTACGATAGGGACAAACCCCGCTTGTTGGCATATTGCGGCATACTAAGCCAACCGTTGCTGCCTGAATTTATAATGACAGTGGCGATGGGAATCCGGTGAGCTAGATGCAATTGGGACACGCCATTTTGAGAACCGGGCACCTGGGACTCTGGCTGCTTGAAGCCTTGCCGAAAGGTCACTGATCCCCTTAACTATGGATTCCTCCTCGGAGCGTGGGCGGGGAAGGGCTCTCCTTCCGCGCGGACTCCTGGAATTATCCCCTTGCTGGATAGAATGTGGCCGAATTTGAAATCGAGCATGATGACCCCAGAGATGTACTCTATATACCATCAATCAGATATTGACATCCGAGATACATTATATATGGGGGATTTACCACTGTGGATGGCGGTGTACTTTGCCTCCTTCCACTTACTCCCCTTTTCTGTTCTCATCATTGAAGTGCCATTTTGTCGTGTCTTCCATTGCCGGATCCAAGACAGAAATGACATCTGGGGCTTCGTCCAACGCATATACAGTATTCCCTTGTCACCAGCATTACAAGGGCATTGGCTACTTGCCATCAATTCATGTCAATGGGATTTAACTGGTGAGTGGGAGGAGTGCAACAGTACACAACTCGCAGTACCTTGACCAGTGACAGCATCACGATTGGTCTTGGAGCTGAGATCAGGTACAGAGAACTTGAAGAGGTTATGGGGAGTAATGTTAATGTTGGGCATGCCAGTGATCTCGGTGAAGAATGAGAATGAGACTTTGAAACAAAATATGTGACCCTTTACTCCACAGGTACGACGTTGTAATGATATTCCGCATGAGAGGTGCTTTTTTTGTCGGCCTATGGCTCAGTTTTAAAAAATCAAATATTTTGTATTCACTGATATCGGCGGATCAATCGGGCCGTTCGCCCAAATAGACCGCGTTCAGAAACTCTGTGCTCCCAACTTCCAAGTTTCACAAACCATGCGCGGGACCAATCTGTCGAGAATTATACTTCCCCGACAGCCGCAGCATTGGAAGCTCTTCTCTACCGAAGCTCCTATACCCAAAAAACTGGAAGGTCCTGGTGAGGACCCACGGCCACCATGGGTGTACGTTGGGACACGACTCATCTCTTTGGCAGTCATCCCTGGTATGTAACCTCTGTGCAAAATAAATGATTTCTCGTTGATTCTTTTCAACCCATAGCTGTTGGGGTATACTCCGTATTCTTCTATGACTTTGGCAAAAGAGACCATGTGTTCCAGCCAGTTCGTCCCAGTTTTTACTCTTTCCATTGTTGAAGGCTAATGATCCTTTGCTATAGGTGAGAAGATGGGCTGCGGAGCAAGTCAATAGATTCTTTACACTTTCACCTGCAGAGGAGAAATTACTGGAGCAAGTCAAATCCTCGCCGTCTTCTGACTCATAAACGACGGCGCTTCAGAGAACGATCATCTAGTGGCTCTGAGAGAATCTGGACTGGTCAAAGGTATATCAACATGCTCCTAATATTGTTGCATATAGTCAGAGGGACACGGGCGACTAAGTAGAGAACCAACCAGAGATTCCACAGAAGCATTACTCCTTTCAAACAAATGACTTCGTTTAGTTTTGAGGTTGTCCGAGTCGGCAGATGTCGGTTGGATGGAAACTCAAAGCGGGGTGGATAGCCGCATTTGCACTCCAAAATCCAAAGACCTGCGTATACCCCAGGTGTGCTGAATACATGTGCGCTTTTCCGGTTTGATATGGGGAATTGTCGATAGATGTACTCCTAGCAGTCATCAGGTGATTACTTATCCATGTCTGTCTAGTCACTCAAGCGATACATCTCAAGACCACGCGCTAACACTGGTGAACCGGTCCTTCGACTTCGATAGATTCACCGCTCAGAAGCCCATGACGACTCCGGACTCTCCGTCACGCTCCATTCCTTATCGCTATGGGGCATTTCTGAAAGATCTGGATCAATTGAAAAGCTTAATTCAGCAAACAACGGAAGAATATGCTGCTTGTGGATCTCATGATCAACTCACAAGCAAGGAAAAAGACAAAGAAAATATTTCTAACTCGGAAGACTTGGTTGAGGATTTTCGGAAGGACGTGGTTGAAATCGCACGACCTGCCGAGGGAAGGAGAGTAGCAAGTGCAGATGAGGCAGGTAAGGTCGACCATCATTATATTGCCCCTACATTTTTGCGCAGCTGCTAATTGTTCTGGATAGCTTCGCTAGGCCAACTGAGCCAACTAAGACAGGTTATTGATGATAATCACCGACGACGTCTCGAGTCGATGTCTGACACCTTTCAAAGTAGGTTTCCGACAATAATGGAAATCTTCCTTCATTGATTGCAAAAAGGTTTGTCTGAATTACAGAGAATGTCGCAGGCAGAAGCATTGAAGTTGATTCAAGAAAGGAGACAAAGCTGATCCCGAAGAGTGAAAGGCGAATAACTGTTAAGTATATCAGGAGGCGAAATAAACCTCGCCTAAAGGATTCAGCCATCCAGTAAGTCTGAATGGTGGAAGAAATGTTAAGCAAGACGCCATTTTAATTTATGGTAGCACGAACCGGTCTCTTTCCTCTGTCGAGCTCGGGATCAGCTTTTTTTGTAACACACAATTCGAAGGTTGCCACCGACATACAAAGAACGCGAGCTATGCGTAACCCTGAATCCATTCCAGGGTATCCAGATATGGTGTTGTAGCATTGAGAAAATCGATTACTCTGAAACGACAGTGAGTTTCTATCAGCAAAATGGCTGTGCGCTTGCCAGAGATAATCGTAAAAGTCTCCAATGCCAACTCGGTATCTAAAAGTCGGGAGGAAAAAAAGTTGGGACTGAAGCACACTGAAGTGGAATAAAATTGATTTTGCAACCAGAACAAGCAGACAGAACTTCTGAAAGCCAGGGCAGACCGCTAGGTTTAGTGGTGACGACGGGTCCGAATACTTGACCTTGCCAATGGGTTGACGTATTGCTTCCCTAAAGACGCGGCATCTAGAGGTGGCATTGATGTTCGACTGACTTCCGAGATCGGGTTCGTTGAACACCTGAAATAATAGTAATGTTTAGGGCCTCATCGGCTTAATGAAGAGGATGGTCTTGGCTCCTTGAGCTATGACCATAGACATCTGAGGCGAAAGATTCTATCTCTTCGACTCCCCATAGCATCGGAATAGACTCAACCTCGCGCGGAAACGACAAGTGAAGATAATGTCCAGTTGTATCGCGAGTATATTGCGCTCTTCGATAGGTCGGTTTTCTGTACAAAACCTGGAGTATATCATCTCTTTCTGCAATGGCCAATCCTTGTTTTGCGTATTTCAAAAGGGTGGTGGGTAACGAAGCAAAAACGAGGAAGAAATACGACAGTAGTTTGAATATAATCATCCTGTAAAGATACGAGCGAGGAACTTGATTTGAGATTGTAAGGAGCAGTGGAGCCACAGAGCAGGCAGATGGATGATTAATCGATTAAATTCCACCACTTGGATGTTCTACATTCATATGTATTAGCTCTGGAACGTCCATGTGGCAGACGATAGACCGCATCACCAGTTGAATCACAAAAATACATGATTTGGACTCCAGAGATCACCCTGGAAACTTACTAGTGAGAAATATCTCCCGGTGGAACACATAACTGATAAAGGGAGAAATAAAGGGTGGATACAAGGTTGTTGAGTGCGGTTTGAATTCATTTATGACTGAGGGAGAAAAGAAAATCTGGCGCGTGAAAGTGGTTGTAAAGAGTGCCGGCAGGTTCACAAAGAAGCGCGTCTGGACCACGTGATCCTTCGCGTTCTGGCTTCAGCTCTCAAGAGTTGTTGCAAATGTTATGGACCCCCCTTCTACCACATTGCCAGTCAAACCTCCCCTAATAACGCCCTCGGCTTCTCCTCCCCCTGTTCAGCCTTTTCCTGTGTTCCCACATCGAATGTCTGACAATGCAAGGCCTTTGGAAAGACAGCGACCGTTCTCAACACCCCGTCGAACCACACATGATGTGCCTCCCTCTTCGACTCCTCAGATACAGCCTTCAGTTGACGTTGGCAAGGAAAGAGAAGCTTCTATTCACAGGCTCCTCGATCATTGGGCCAGCCTTGCAGAACGTTACACACGTCCTCTGGATGAGGATGATATTGTGGACATTCAAACAGGTAAAGTTACAAGGGACTATGGAATTTTACGAAATTCGCGTAAATGCGAATTTGGGGCTCTCGCCGCACTTCCTACAGGATATCTCACGGGTGATGAAGGCAGCGATTCACAAGAGGACGAAGACGATGTGTATGACCCGGACGAGTTAGACGCCTTCGCGGACACAGATTCGGACACAGATACTCCAGCGGTGGGTGCCCAAGATAATCTCGAACCTGGAGGAAGAGTTGTGCCACCAGTCGCTCCTTTGGGTCCCGCAGACGCGGCGGACCTTCAAGAATTCATGAATGCTGAGCAGAGACAGAGGGAAATGTGTGGCAGCGACTTCAGCGAAGAAGAAGAGGGATACAGTCTCGATGATCCCTTATCGGATGCTTTTGACGATGGAAGTGAAGAAGACAATTTTAGTGGCCTAGAGGAGGTGGATGGGCCCTCTATTGAAGGGGGGGAGGAGTGTATTTCAGAAGGTGGAAAAAATTATGCAGGGGTGGATGGCAATTCTGGTGATTTTGTCTTGCCTTCAGCCATCGTGGATTGGACATCGGAGGACGAGCTCGATGTTTGGGAGGTTGATGAAACTAATGACCCTGGACCTGTGCTCGGCAAAGAGGGTAAATCTACCGACAGTGACAGTGATGTCGAAATAATAGAACCTCCGATGTCCTTCACGCCCTCGAAACCACATCCCCCTGTCCCACCGAAAAACACACCAACTAGGCATCCGTTAAGAATTCCTCGTCAACTTCATACTCCTCCACAATCGCACGCCTCATCTGGTTCACCCCTTACTCCAACGAGAGATCGGTCCTTGGACGAATCGAGAACTTATCCACCTTCTCGAGCTTTGAACAGCCCCGTCACCCCATTGTTTCCCCAACTCTGTTTATCCTCCGAACCCTCATATCCAGAAACGTCAACAAAAAAGCCGATACCTCGATTGAATCTTGCTCTCCTTTCTAAAATTCCCCGAAATCTCTCCAAGGGATCACCCCTTCCCACCGCTGTGCATGCCTTGGGGTCAACTCCGAAGTCAAAACCCTCTCTCCCAAATCCCAAACTGAAACCTATAGTCCTTTTGACCCCACGAAAAAGCCAAAAATCTATTCCATTATCACCGCATTCCCTACAACCTCATCACCGTGCCTGCAAGAATGAAACTGGAGAACAAAGGCCCTTCAAGAGTGCCAAAGGGAAAGAGAGAGCGTTGGATAACCAGTATAAAGACCACGAAGCTGAACTATCCAGTCCAAACAAAACCCCGAAAAGAAAAGGAAGGCCCCGAGATTTGACAGACATAGTCGTTGAGCCCGAATCCAGTACACCTTCAATTCAGAGTAAACGCGTTACACAAAATGCAGATCCCCACCCTCACCGCGCACCCTCAAATGAGGACAGTGATGATCCTATCTTAATTTCCTCGCCTTCGCATAGGTCTTCACATCCAGGTCCAGTCGAAAAAGAGGAGGTATCCCTTTTCTCCGGGACATCCTCAAGCTTGCAGGAAACCCGGAAATCTTATCTACTTCCACCGAGTAGCTCTTTTGCTCATGAACTCAAGTCAACACCTCCTGTTGAATCCCGGAAGTTTATGGCTTCTCGTGGGTTAAGAAAGCGGAAGCGAACAACATCTGACCCAACGACAGAGTTACCATTTGGACAATCACCAGAGAAAAGGATGGATAGAAAAGATAGTCCGAGTAGACACGCCTCGAGTCATGCATCGTCCTCCCGTTTCATTGATGGTAAGCTAACATTGTCCCCTAAGGCGATTTATTGACACTCGGGCTGAAGATGACAGATTTAAATCTCGCTCTCCTTCGAGAAGATCGTCCTCGCGACATCGACGACGAAAATCAGACACCCAGTCAGAACGAGAGTCAGAATCCAGTGCTTCTGAGAGGGATGAAGGAAATCAGCGACGAAAATCACGGTCGCGTCGTAAAATTCAACCAGCCCTTCCTCCTTATTCAAATTCCTATTCCTCACAATTTCACCCTCCGCAAAACTATCCTCCAATTCAAGACCCACGCGCACAACTTATCATTACTCATGCTATGCAGCAGCTATCTGCCTTGGTCGGTGCACCTTGGGCCCCAGGCCTTCCATATCCAGGTACTGTTCCGCACACCCCAACCCATCGCCACGTTAGTGAACGACCCTCTAATAACCAATATGTTACACCGACACACCATCACCCATACCCATATTCTTATGATCCTCACTTGTCTCATGCAACATTACCACCCGACTCTCCTGACAATAGTTCTTCGCCCGAAAACTCCCCTCCTGCCCGCCGAAGAACCCTGGTTCGCAGAAGTCGATCGCGAGGTAGACGTGTCTCGTTTATCGTGGAAGAAGACAAAGATAGTGATGTTGTCGAGCTGTCATCTAGTCCTCTCGGTTTAAGACTATCGAGGGCCATCTCTAGGGGCCAAGAAGGGACGAAGATTAGAGCAGATTCGGTCTCTCCATCTGACGCCGACGGTGCGGAAAGCATGAATCGAAGGGGCCAAACTCCAGGACCGTCCATAAAGCTGCCGGCACGAGGACCTCGAAGCACAGCAAGCAAACCAAAGAGGCGCGGGCGGAACACTGACGGTACGACTCCAGACCTTTAACTCCACTATATAGATAGAACCCTTTGTAAAACTGTACATGTGGTCTCTCGACTCTTACTAAGTATACAAAGTGAAGTACATAATTTATTTTTACATAAGGGTAAACTTTGAATTGTATAGTCAATTAGGAGCTACTCTCCTTTCCTACCTTTTGAACGAGCAAAAACTTATCCTGAGTACTTACTGCAGCCAGTAGGTGGGAATCCTTCAGGGCCGGTCCGGTCCGGTCCGGTGTTACGGGCCATTCTCATCTTATGGAGCGAGTGATTATAGGGACCACTTTGTCCATCCAGATGGACGAGGTGCTTCCGTCGCCTCCGAGGAAGAGGAAACGACCCCTCAGTCCCAAACCACCTGCAAGTCAACGACCTCGACTAACAAAGAAGTTGAAGATTGGGCTGACACCGCACAACAGTGAGACTCGGAGTCTCTTTTTCATGTCAATTCCTATAATGATTTTGCACCAAGGCTTTTCTGGAGAACCCAAGACAAATAACATCCCACCTAAGACACGTCCAGTGCAAAAAAATGCTTTAGCTGGCCCCTCGACGCAGGCAAATGCATCTGGTCAGAGTCGATATTCTTCGCGAACTTCTCGACCAACAGCAAAGAAATCCGCAACTCGAATTCAAAAACGTGCCATTGTGTCTGGCTCTGACTCTGACTCTGACTCCGATGAGAGTTTTCCCAGTAACATACTTCCTAAAACCCCAAACAACCTGAAAAGAGGTAAAATCAGCCTTTCAAAAGGTACGGAGCTGGAGTTCAGGCGTAACTTATTCCAAAGGTAAACCCCCCATTTTTTTCAGAACACAAAGCAAGAGAGTCGAAGGCTCAGGGAAACGGAAAAGGTATGAAAATCCGGCCTGTAACTGGTTCGCAATGACGTTCGTTCTAAGTAGTCGTGCATCTTGGGGCAATTGAACTGTTCTCTGATTCCGGAGATGACTACCCAATCAAACCGCCCAAAAAGAGGCCAAAAAGGAATGAGGGAAAATCTTCGTCCTCCGATATTATCGACTTATGCTCAGATCTGGAGGAGTCGCTGAGCCCGTCAAAAACTCCTACCCGAACTCGGATGGAGAACAACGTCGTGATCATACTATCTAGTGATGATGAGGATCACCCTTCACCGAATTTATTCAACTCAGAAATGATTGTCGACAATCAAGATGACCTCTCGCCGATGGAAACTTTCCTTGAGCTGCCAGGCACAGAGGACAGACGCTTGGAACTACCAAATTCCCAATCGGCACCCGAGGTTTGATTTCACTCCCTAGCCTTCATCCTGAGGCTAAGTTGAGATTTACTTAGGCTCCAACATCGGGGGTGCCTAATCGGGTTCCATCAAGTCGGAACGGTGAAATTTCGTTCGAATGCCTCCAGCCTTCGTTAACCGAACATAAATCTACTAATAATAAAGCAGGCGATAAATGTTCATGCTTTACAGCATCAACATCCGCACGTCCTTCCCGTACCATTGTGTTTACGGGCGATCTTCCTAACCCTATTCTTCACACTCCTGGTTTTTTTTCTCGGGCAGTCACTGCTGCCAAGACCGCCGTTCTTGCCTCACAAAAGCGGGCGAAGAAAAGGAGATTCCAAGCACTCCTGCTTGCATCTTCTGTAGCGAACTGCGGGAGCAGATGGACTCCTGTTCAACGCGTTAACGTTTGTGAACCTAAGCCATCGACTCTGGATATTTCTCCTTCCTTCCTAGCAACTCCAGAGGACGCAGTAGACCATTGTGCAGAACTTCGGACGGCACTGGGAACTTATCCCGAACATGCAGTACCCGTTCCAACTGAAATGCAGGAGCCTATCGCACTTGCACATCCTAAGGGTATTATGGGCAGCGAATCTGACCAGGCTCGTGTCGCCTATGTTCATGTAGGCATGGAGAAACATTTGGAGGACAGCCTCAAAGACCCGACCAGTGGAGATGCTTCTCCTAGCGTTGGTGAATACGCCCAGGATCCACAACGAGACCTCGCGGAGTCAGTAACTCTAAATTCAGTTCCAACAACATCAGCCATGCCTGTTCTGCAGTCCCCACCTCTTGAAACGAATCTACGTGATGCCCTATCTGCCGAAGAATCAAACATCGGAGACAGTCTTGACGGCTCAAGGGAGCCAGACCATTTCCCAAACATTTCCCAACGTAGTATATCAGAGATACCCCAGAAAATGAGGTTATCAGCACAATGTCTTGTCCAGGTTTTGAATGATATCAGCATTTCAAAGAAATTTGGTTAGTCTTAATTTCTTCGTGAAGTTCCACGTACTCACAGTTCTCAAATACAGTCGATGTTACGACTCCTCCCGCCGTTGTTATATCGCCTCACGTCGAAACCTCGAAGTCCCTAGCTGACTGCAGCCCAATATCTATTAACGATTCGACTACGAGCGACCCCAGTGATGCTGAATCGCCACTCCCAGTCACCCCTTCAGATTCACAAACAGGCGAACTTCAAGCCCCGATCGCAACCAAAACTCTTACTCGGTGCAAAACTATCTCCATTCTCGACTTCGACTTGAATAACCTGAATGTCGCATTGCTCACGGGGGACTCTAAGTATGATTACGATGACGATGATCTTTCGTTATCAGGACTTGAGTTGGTGTATCCTGAAGATGTTTGTTAATCAATCTTTTACTATCTTATAATAACCTCGCATTTGTTTTGAACTGCTTTCAAACCCTTCTTTCGTTTATCTAATTACCAACTGGACACACATCATAGCTTTTGCATCTTCAAGTTGTACATAGTAATACTCCGATTCAGAGGGGCTTTTTCCCACGACTGCTTCATCAATTCCGAGTCCTTTGTTCTAAGCATTTATTTGAGAATGCTTTCCTCTTTGCTGCCAAATTTTAAGGTACTTGCCACTCGAAATGCCAGCCATATCAGAAATCTGAGCTCCAGAGCTTCCCTCTCGCGGTCATACCTCTATGTCCCTGCGTCGTCGGACCGTATGCTTGAAAAGTCCATGACCACCACCTCGGATGTGGTAATATATGACCTTGAAGATAGTGTCTCGCCTGTTCCAGAAGATAAAGCTTCAGCCAGGCGACGCCTGAGTGAATTCCTGAATGTGTGTCGTTTATTCAATGTATCCAGCTTAACTGAGATGTTGGACACTTGTTAGGACCAAGAACGGAATTTGAAGGATCAGCATGTTGCTGTGAGAGTGAACGACCTTGCAACACCGTTCTTCCGTGATGACATCTCGCAAATCGTGAAATTCGAACCTGCCTTTAGCAATTCAGAAATTACTTATACTGTCAAACCTAGGTTTCTCAACCAATTGTCCGGACGTTGATACTACCCAAAATCCATTCACATTTTGACTTAGATCTTGTGTCCGAGGTGGTATCCGTGTCACGCAAGTCATTGGACCAACCATCGCTTCAGCTTATCCCGAGCATCGAGAGTGCCAGGGCTGTATGGAATTTAGGTGCCATTGCACAATGGAAGTCAAGTCATGGCCCAGTTTCTGGCGGGACTTTGAGTGCGCTACTTGTAAGTAGTCACCCATCGTTTTACCTGACCAAGTCTGAATATCCTTTAGTTTGCTGCTGAGGACTGTAAGAGTCGATTCACTGGTCCTCCTCATGTGCACAGTTTTTGATGCAACACGAATTGTGGATTGTCATGAAATGAAAAGACTGTGCAGATACTTCCGTTATCCGTACAGGTTCAAGACGCGAACTTTTATTTACGCGTTCTCAAATTGTTATTGCGGCGAAAGCATTTGGGTTGGAGGCAGTCGATATGGTGCGGCTTTGGGCAAACCCGTGAAATGCTTCTTTAACTCCTGATAGGTTTGCATAGACTTTCGCAACCTCGAGACACTGAAGGATGAGTGCATAGATGCTCGACAATTAGGATTTACTGGAAAGGTTTTGCCATTTTGCCATTTGCCATTATCATTAATTGATACCTATTCTTTCAGCAAGCCATTCATCCCAGTCAAGTTGATTTGATCAAGGCCACATTCGTCCCAACACCAGAAGGTTAAACTATTGCCAATTAAATTCTGGTCCTTTTTTATGTTGTTCCTAGAGATAAAGCGCGCTGTAAAGATCCTACAAGCCATGAAGGCGGCCCATAAATCCCAACAAGGTGCCATTGCACTAGATGGCCAAATGATTGACGCCCCAATGATTAAACAAGTATGTTACTTGCGCTGCTTGCGTTATTTCTCCATTGAATGGTTACATTTCCAGGCTCTAAAGACAATGAGTCTTGCGGAATTAGCAGGACTACTCCGACCTCGATAAAGTGACACATTACAATTTCATCAACTTTGGAAATTCGGCGCAAGTACATCTCATATTTCGCGATCATAGCGATATGTAGGCATGGTTTAAGTTCTGAATTCCTATGTACTGGAATGGTGAAAGGTTTCCAACTAGTTACTCTGGGAAGAGAGTAAATAAAGTCTCGCATACGGCACTGACAACAGAATATAGTCTCGAAAATGCAACATACTCAAGGTAATAGTTAGCAGGCAATGAGAAGGAGAATTCAGAAGAAGGTATGGAGTGAAAAAATCTAATCCAATCAGGAGACACGTCCATCGGTCTATATATCAGTTATGTAAATAAAGCACATGTGGTATCTCATAAAAATTTCAATAAAGAGCGCCATTATGGGTAGACTTTTGCAAACCTACCACCAAAGATAATTCTTTTAGGAGACGAGAGGTTTCTCCTGTTGAACACTGGGCAGGTGTGCGTGCTCTTGCGTACTGAAAAGCGCTCGTTCCTGCCCACATCAATAGCCTGAGTGGTTACCAACCTTTCTCTAAATCCAGGTATATTTCTAATGTGCGTGCACACTAAGTAATACCAACATGTAAGGAATTTGGGGGAGGGCTGGGGGATTGTATTTCGCACGAATCCAACCCTGCAGTTTGAAAAGTACATACGTAGTTCACAATTTATGCAGGACTGCCGATTTGAGGAACAAGAGGAAGATGAGAGGAGGGAAATAACAACTGCAGGTTCATGGGATGGAGTCATGAACAGCCACAGTTCCGAGTCTTCCGATCGTCACATCACTGCCAAACTTCAGTGTTCACCAGCTCTTTCGAACTTGTACTCCCAGTGTCTTATCGAGCTTCATAGTCCAATCTCATGAGTTCTTTCGACATCGCTGATACACAATATCTTGTATAACATAATGGCTTCCAGCTTGGAGAAATATGTCAGCGACAATTCTCTTCGGGTTAGTTTACTGGGTATCGGAACGAATGGTTCACATTCTAACCATCCTTTTTTTAAAGTTCTTCGACATTGCGGATCGCAGTATGATTGACTATGTCATAGCATCCGGCGAGTACATCGTTTTTATGGTGGCGCTATAGCTCATGCTCATTTCTACGCAGCCTCCTCTTCCAAAACACCGGAGAGCTTATTCGCTGCTTTAAACGCGTCCGGCCTTCCTGATACTCCAGACGCACATGCTTTCACCTCTGATTTATTCTCTAAAGTACCACGGAAGCACAAACATAAACATTCTTCAGCAACCAACACGCGAAAGCAGGCCGAGAAAGAGGCGAAGGCACTTCGTTCTCAGAAGTTTGGTTTTTTAATGGAAGATGAAGAACAGAATGGAGGTGATAATGCCATAATCAAGAAAGACAAGGGCAAGGGAAGGGAAAGAGAGAAGCAGAAAGAGAAACGCGACAAGCAAATTCGAAAACGTGAATACGACGGCAAGGAATGGGACACCGACGAGGAAGAGAAATCAAGGAAACGTTTGAAAAGTGGTGAAGACGAGGAAGCATCAGGTTCAGGGCGGAGAATCTACGACGATGCTGAGATGGAGACACAGGAGGATGAGGAAACACGAAGGGAACGAGAAAGACAGGAAGATCTTCGGGATCGAGATGCTTTTGCAGAGCGCGTGCGGGACCGTGACAAAGAGAAAACAAAGAAAGTGGTGGAGGATAGGTCGTCTAAACTCACTGGTGCAGCGGCGGAAGCAGCCCAAAGGCGACAACTTGCCGATGATGCTGAAGCTCGAGGGGTTGCCCTGCCATCTTTACGCCTTCATTCGCGACAGGAATATTTGACCAAACGTGAAATGCAGCAAATTGAACTTCTCCGAAAGGAGATCGCGGACGATGAAGCACTATTCAGCGGCATGAAAATATCGAAGCGCGAGAGATTAGAACTTGACCGGAAGAAAGAGCTTCTCAAACTCGTCGAGGAGCGCCTCAGGATTAACGACAAATGGGAGGGGTACATGCTTCCGGAGGATTATATTACCGAGCAAGGCAAAATCGACAAGAAGAAGAAAGAAAACGCGTTGTATCAACGCTACGAGGACGCAAAGCCGAAGGATGATCAATTTGTGACAGATGTTGACCAATGGGAAGCCAGTCAGACCCAGCACAGTACATTTAAAACCGGTGCCATGGACAAGAAAGAGATCGTAGACGACTACGAGTATGTTTTTGATGAAAGTCAGACAATCCAATTTGTCCTCGAATCTTCTCTTCCTGGCATCAGCATGACTCCAGCGGAGAAGCTATTGCAGGCTCAAATTGACGAAGCAGAAAAACGAGGTACGACCATTCCAATCAAAGGCTCCAGTTAAACTCATGTATCTCCATTTTTCAGCCAAAACTATTGAAGAAACTCGAAAGTCTTTGCCTATATATACATACAAGGAACAACTCATCGAAGCAATAAAAGAACACCAAGTGCTGATTGTGGTTGCCGAAACTGGTTCAGGAAAAACCACACAACTTCCCCAATATCTCCACGAAGCGGGTTACACAGCAGGTGGTCTTAAAGTTGGATGTACCCAACCTCGCCGTGTAGCCGCAATGTCTGTCGCCGCCCGTGTTGCCGAAGAAATGGGAACAAAAGTTGGATATGAAGTTGGATATTCGATTCGGTTTGAGGACTGCACCAGTGACAAGACGGTGCTGAAGTACATGACAGACGGCATGCTTCTTCGGGAGTTCCTGACAGAACCTGATCTCGCGGGCTATTCTGCCCTGATTATCGACGAAGCCCACGAGAGAACTCTCAGCACGGACATTCTCTTTGCTCTTGTCAAGGTAGTTGAGGCCATCTCAGTTCATGATTGCGATACTAACCGATTTCGAAACAGGATATCGCCCGATTCCGTCCTGAGCTGCGATTATTAATTTCGAGTGCAACTATGGACGCCGAAAAGTTTAGTGAATATTTTGACAATGCGCCTACTTTCTACGGTACGTGCTCCACTCATCGACAAGTTAAGGTGTAACGTTAACCTCTATTTGCAGTTCCTGGCCGTCAATTCCCTGTCGATATCCATTATACACCTCAACCTGAGGCCAATTATTTGCATGCTGCCATCACCACCGTTTTCCAAATCCATACCACACAGCCCAAGGGTGATATATTGGTGTTTCTTACAGTAAGCTTGCCCATTGTCAAGTCGTTTTTGTTATAATATATCTGTGTATTTAGGGTCAAGAAGAAATTGAAGCATGCCATGAAAATCTTCAAGAAACGGCCCGCGCTCTCGGCAACAAGATCATGGAATTGATCATTTGCCCTATTTATGCGAATTTGCCCAGCGAAATGCAAGCCAAAATTTTTGAACCTACTCCAGAAGGTGCAAGAAAGGTTGTTCTCGCTACCAATATCGCCGAAACATCTATCACCATCGATGGTGTCGTTTTCGTGATTGATCCTGGCTTTGTCAAGCAGAATTCATATAATCCAAGGACAGGCATGTCATCACTGATTGTTGTTCCCGTGAGCCCTCACCTTCCTCGAGCAATGACCTCTACTTGAACAAAATCTACAATCTAGTGCTCTCGTGCTTCGGCAAATCAACGAGCGGGCCGAGCTGGTCGCGTTGGGCCCGGAAAGGCTTTCAGACTATACACGAAATGGGCATTTGCCAACGAACTCGAAGCTAACACCGTCCCTGAGATCCAGCGAACGAACCTGGGAATGGTCGTCCTGCTGCTAAAATCACTCGGTATCAATGACCTCATCGGTTTCGAATTCCTCGACCCACCCCCAGGCGAGACGCTAATGCGAGCTCTTGAATTACTCTATGCCCTGGGTGCCCTAAATGATCGAGGAGAACTAACGAAGCTTGGTCGACGAATGGCTGAATTTCCTGTTGACCCTATGCTGTCAAAGGCGATTATCTCAAGTGAAAAATATTCATGTACTGACGAGGTCCGTCATTTCTCTGCTTTGCCGTTTTTTTTTTTTTTCCTTTTGATAGCGTTGTCCAGGTTTTAACCATCATTTCGATGCTCTCGGAATCGGGTTCTCTCTTTTACCGGCCCAAAGACAAGAAACTACATGCAGACCAGGCCCGGCAGAATTTCGTTCGACCAGGAGGCGACCACTTTACACTCTTGAATGTATGGGAACAATGGGCGGAGACGAACTACTCCCAACAATTCTGCTATGAACAGTTCTTGCAATTCAAAAGCTTGAGCCGAGCTCGTGATATTCGCGACCAGTTGGCTGGGCTATGTGAACGTGTGGAAGTGGTTATCCAGACAAATCCCAATTCCAACGACATTACTACGGTACAGAAGGCAATTACTGCTGGGTATTTCTATAATACGGTGTGCTTTGATTTTCCCTTCGTTTTACATGGTCCTGACCCCACCGTGGTTCCAGGCCCAATTGCAGAAGAGTGGTGATTCTTACAGAACACTCAAGACGAACCACACGGTTTATATTCACCCCTCATCAAGCTTGTTCCAACATCAGCCTCCTGTCAAGACTGTTCTGTACTATGAACTGGTAATGACAACAAAATCATATATGAGGTATGTTTTTTGTCGACTGACTATGAAATTGACCTCACATAACCTACCCCATAACCTACTTAGACAAATTATGGAGATAAAGCCGGCTTGGTTACTTGAAGGTTTGTCCTTTGGTTCCAACGACATTTGTTTACCTAATTCTTTGGACTCATTTTTTAGTTGCGCCTCATTACTTCAAACCAGCAGATCTTGAGCAGCTAGCTCAAGGCGACAAGAAGATGCCAAAAGCCCTAGGTGCTTCAAGCAGTGCTGCAACCCCCTCATGATTGTTATTTTATTTGGAATGTTACTACGACGATAATCAGGATGTTTTTTCCTGCCTCTTTTCAACCTAGTGGGTTATATTCCTCGTGAGGTGCGAGCGCGTTTTCGTGAGATCTCCGTTGACAAACGGTTAATGCTTTGGATGGTACTTACTCAGTTACTGTAAACCTCAGAAATATACCCATTTTGGTACTTAAAAATTATGTTATGTGATAATTTTTAAATACATATTTTGCAAAAGATACTCTCCACGATCGATCGGCGGAACCTAATGACATATTTAACAACCGACTACACTTGGCCCAAGACATCTCCTTTTACTCGTTCCCAATAATGCCAAAATCTTCCACGACGAGCCTCATCAACGTCTTTACTCTCATGATGAACACTCCTCTTGTCGATCCGGAGTCAATGACGCGTCCAACAGCGATACCTCTCAAGACATTTTCATCGAGTCGCGGACCTTCACTAGATTACTCGCACCAATGGATGGTATGCTGTTTCAGAAATTTATCTATTCTGGAATGACTTCTTGCTCTTTCTAGTCTTCAAGGCATAGCCGTCATTCCAGTACATGTTCCTTTGTCAGTAGTTCCTCCTCCATCACAAGAAGGGGCGAGGAGCTACAGTCAAAATGAGGTCCTGAGTGAGTGAGTAAAGTTTGGCACTTTTCAATCAAACCTCTGTTTGAAAGAAGGCCTTACAGTGTTCTAAACCGCCAGTATTCTTGATGACTGAATGGCCAATTGCGAGTTCCTTCATTAATTTATAACGTTACCCAGTCCTGGATTGTATCCCTTGTCTACCTAGTAAGCCTTGGGCTTTTTCTATAATTTTTTCATGCTCTAATTCACTTGCGACCTTTAGGATCGGATTTATGTAATTTGTATTCCGTAACTTGTATTCCCACATTATTCCGGAGTTGTTTGCTATGTACCAACTCCAGTGCGTATTTTGATTTACACACCTAAATAATTGTTCAATTGCTTCCAGCTCTATCTATTCGATGGGAAGCTTATTGACTTGTACTAAAGCGGCCGTGCACCTAAATTCCACTTCCAACCGCATTTCAGCTACATCTCACTCGGCACTGCATGCTGTGGCCAGACAAACCCGTCGGTATGAGACTGGACCAAAGGCCACAGCTCCTGGCATTTCGCATGGACCAGGAATCCCTCCGCCGCTACAGGGAATCAGAGTATTGGACTTGACGCGAGTCCTTGCGGGACCGACGGCTACTATGCTATTGGCGGACCTTGGTGCGGATGTCATCAAGGTTGAGGAAGTTTCCAGAGGAGACGATACCCGTATGTCGGGTTGTCCACTACGACTTAAGCTCCTTTGACGACACATGTACTGTGCTTTCAGGCTCATGGTACCCGCCGTCAGCACCAATAATCCCAACGGCTCCAAGAGCTTCTGCTCAGTTACCAGCGGAATCTGCCTATTTTCTCGCGGTCAATAGGAACAAGAAGTCAATTACGGTGAACTTTAAGACGCCTGAAGGGCTGGAGGTTGTCAGAAAGCTCGTGAAAAAATCAGATGTTCTGGTAGAAAATTTTGTGTCAGGGAAGCTGGCATCCATGGGCCTAGGGTGGGAAGACTGTAAAAAGATTAATGAGAAGTTAATTTACACGTCAATAACTGGTGAGTCCAATTATCAGCTTGAATGTCTAGGTCCCTAAACACACAACACTTTTTTACTCCATAGGGTATGGGCAAACTGGGCCCTACAGGTCGGCGGCCGGTTACGATGTTATCATTGAAGCAGAAGCAGGCCTCATGCACATGTCCGTGGAGTATTACCTATTCAAACGACCACCTTTCTGACAAATCCTCCCAGTACTGGAGAAGCAGATCGTCCACCAAGCAAAGTCGGGGTTGCTGCCACGGATATTGCCACAGGTCTCTATGCCCATGGAGCGATCATGGCAGCCCTTTTATCTCGTCAACAGACCGGCAAAGGAGTTTGGATAGACTGTAATCTCTTTGAGTCTCAAGTAAGTTCTATGAGCTTGATCGACTGCGCACCAGATTTCATCTGTAATAAAATTAGATTGCAGGCCTAGCCAATATTGCCTCAAACTACCTGATAGCAGGACAAGGAGCCTCACGTCATGGCACAGCCCACCCATCGATTGTCCCATACCAAGTATTCTCCTGTAAGGACGGATTTTTGATGATCGGTGCAGGCAACAATAAACAAGTAAGCCTTTATCATTGAAACGTGGGCATCGTGCTGATATTGCTCACCTGTATCCTTTTAAATCCAATCACGGCCATATCACCACGCAACCACGATTTGAACGATGCTAATGATGTGGGAATACTATCCGCTGCAGTTCAACATATTGGCCGAGAAAGTTCTTGAGGATCCTTCGTTGGCGACTGACCCCAAGTTTGCGACGAATGACGCTCGCGTGAAAAACCGGATGGAGCTTGTACGCATAATTACAAACGTTTTAATGAAGCACGACAGAAGCCATTGGCTTCAGCGTTTCACGGGACTTGGGTCCGTCGGTTCATACCAATCCTGAAAGTTAACATTCTAAAAGCATGTGGGATTACAGGATACCGTTCGGTCCGATTAACAATATTGAACAGACTTTCCAACACCCTCAGGCGAGTACATAACTACTGCCAACAGCGGTTTATCTAACACTTTGGGTATTATATCAGGCGATTGCTAGACAGGTAGTGGTAGAGGTAAAGGTGGGTGTCTATAAAATGGGTCTAGATGCAAGGGTCTGATGATATGTGACGTAGCATCCTCGGGCCGGTAAAATTAACTTGGTGGCGCCTGCGGTCTCGTACAATGGACAAAAAATGAAAGTGAGGCTCCCACCTCCTTGGCTGTCAGAACATACTGAAGAGGTAGAGTGGTTTTTCCAAAGGAGGATACTCCAGACATTGACTTTAATAGGTAATGGAAGAGCTGGGATACAGTTCGGAGCAAATAGCAGACCTTCGCGAGAGGGCGATAATCTAGGCGTTAACTCTGTTCCAGACACGGATAATCTAGGCGAGGATGTCACGCGGAGATGAGGTCACCAGGCTTTTGTGACGGGGATTGATGGGCGTGACTGATTAATGTAGTGGTCGATAAATCATCCTTCACTTACAAACTGTAAGATCTCCCAGAACTCTCTTCCAGCTCTTTACATCGACTTGCAGTCATCGTCCGTCCCATCATCTATGCCTACAACAGAGCACGCTACAGTCCCCCATCCCCGCTCAACTCCAAGGGAGAACCCTCCAGCCCCAAAGCGCCCTGTTGTGGAGCCCCTACGTCCTCTGCCCCCTTCCAATCTCATCTCAGATCCTCCGAAGCCGAAAGAAAAAGAATCTGAACCAGAAATCAAGTCACCACACGTGGAAGCCAGGCCAGTGAGACCACCACCGACGCCTAAAGAGTCAGAGCCCGAAGAGGTGATCCATAACTCATGACTTTCCATGCACCATTTGCGAACACCTTTGTTGCGTGATCCATTTCCCACACCTTTCTTAATCCTTCTTTCTACTGTCGTAGAGAGACCCAAGGCTAAATATTATTTTGCAGAAGGATGCTCCTACTCGCAGTCTCATAGATATGGATACGTTCTCTCAAATTCTTGAACTCGACGAAGATGAAGAAACTCACGATTTCTCGCGACCGATGGTTTGGGAATACTTTGAGCAAGCTGAGAAGACATTCCGTGAAATGGATGATGCAGTGTCAGCGTCATGATTTTTTTCACTTGTGCCTGTGACTAAAACCCAACCAGCGAGAAGAAAGATCTACCCTCACTATCCTCACTAGGCCACTTCTTGAAAGGTTCTTCTGCGGCCCTCGGTCTTTCGAGAGTGCAAAATTCATGTGAGAAGATCCAACATAGCGGTGCTCAGCGCGATGAGGAGGCCAACAAAAACCTCACACCTGAGGAGGCCCTCAAATCAATCCAGAAATTGTTGAAGCAGGTCAAGGTCGATTATCATGAAGCACAGACGTGGTTAAAGGGTTTTTTTGATGAGGAAGTTGAAGCTTGATATCATGTTACCCCAGACATCGAAAGTGGCTAGATGGGGTCGGAATGGGATGTTATATCGTGGTTGTTGAGTGGATTCTAGAGGATGCTCTACTCTGCATGAACGTGACGCCTATTCGACTGACAAGGAAACAAATCAGGCTCTACAGATGTGGATGAGCGAAGGAGATTGCCCAGGAGGCTGGACGGATGTTAATACCCTCATTAACGAGATAAGATTTGGCAACGGTATCTTGATATTATTCATCACTGTACTGTATGTCATATATGAATCCATGAATATCCATTTTAACTCTGTGTCAATTATGCCGCTATGAATGACGTCACTATTTCAAACGCGTGTCACGTGTACAATATCCATTTGCTCTCAAGACAGCTCAAGACGATCATGGATTTGCACCTGCCAACCCCCTCTGAATTCACTGCATTCCCCTACACACCCTATGATATCCAAACATCTCTTATGCGTTACTTATATGAGTCTATCGAGCAAAAAAAAGTGGCCATTATCGAAAGTCCAACTGGCACGGTAGATATTGTGAGATATCGTGCCAACAATGTCATTTACGTTTGAATGCAGGGGAAAACTCTTAGCCTGCTTTGTTCGTCTTTGACTTGGCTTTCTGACCAGAAGGAACGCTCCAGAAAGGGGAAAATGAAAGAAATTGTTGGTGGAAATGATGATCTCGCAGGTGTGCCAGAAGCTTTGCAGCTTGAGATGGATTTGACTTCCCAACTCTAGCAAAAGACTGGGTGATTGAACAGACACTCCAACGCGCGCGCCGGGACTTCGAAGCCAGGGAACAAGAGTACGAGGAAAGACTACTCAAGGCAAGAAGACGTGAAGAAGCCCTGAGACGGTCAGCAAAAGGAAGGGTAACGAAGAGACTCGTGAGTTCCGTCTTTTGAAATTACCGTCACCAATTCTACAATTGGACTTACTTCAGTCCGCCGTTTTTTTTTTAGAA
>Ga0307509_10001223_pt1 | contig 43540 bp, 53 predicted proteins | sample 10_EM_MG_FD_202245 | JGI IMG/M metagenome (GOLD analysis project Ga0307509, IMG submission 202245) | Populus trichocarpa ectomycorrhiza microbial communities from riparian zone in the Pacific Northwest, United States - 10_EM | ecosystem: Host-associated > Plants > Roots > Unclassified | place...
GATTGTCTTTGGATTCGAAAATAAAAGGGATCAGAGTTTTCAAGATTGCTTTTCTGTTTTGTAGATGTGCGAGACCGGGCTCATAACCTGTAGCAACAGACGCCGGGAAGAGTAGAAGAATCGTTGTGATTATAGTCAGACAGAGGCCAGAACTCCTCTTTATACTAAAGCACTAGCGTGCAGAGTTTTCCTAAACACTCATGTGTCCTTTACATATACCGTAGACTATTCGGTCATCATTACAACAGAGTGGGTTTGTTTGCGTGCGAGTGATGATCCGTGATGTGTCGGAGGGTCTTGTGAGAGTGAGTGAGTGGAACCGGAGTTCTAGTGCAGAGCTATTTCGCCACAGCAGGCGGCTGAAGGAGTAATTTTGCACTAGCCTTTACAGTATTTAAGATGTGCTTTCGTGCGATACGGAAGCGTCCAGGCTGTATGATTTCCTTGGCTTTTTAAGCTACCTGTTGAGCAAAAATGATTGTACAGTACGACATCAATTTTTCAGTATTCCACGAGTGAGGGTTTACATCACCCCGCTCTCAAAACGCCCCATTCCCCATCCATCCAGTGAGCCTGTAGAAAGACGCTTCCATACCAAACTTAGAGGGGGTGGTGGGTTTCCGGGAGCGTAACTTATCCTCCTACCCCGAGCTCAAAGAGTTGTGAAACTCTAGGTTTGGTAGATGTGAAGGGGGGGGGGGCATGGAGATTTATCATCCTAAGAGCTCTAATAATATGAAGGTTCCCCCCACCCCCTTTCTTCCCTCCATCACGCTTCTTAATAATGGTTAAGAATGATATTGTCGAATGCGTTTTGGTTGTCAGTGGCAGCGGGTTGGGAGCAAGCACTCTTGTTTTATTCCCTTCCATAGCGTATTTCACTAGTATAATTTTGTGGGCTGCTTACAGGGTCAATCAGTATCCCAGTGCAGGCAGAGGAAAGGTCTGCCAGTGTGCCAGTGTTCTCTTGCTCTAAACCACCAGTGATACAATGCCTGCAAAAACAAATCCTAAGATCCTGCTATTGTGCCTGCGGCGCTGCGAGCAAGGCGAACCAATAGAGCAAGTCGCAAGAGATGCTGAAATTCGTGTCCGAACAATCTATCGTGCCAAAAAGTCAACCCAGATTCATGGATCTGTATTTGTCCCAGGAAATACATGTGGTCAGAAGAGGGAAATTGATGAGGATGTTTTAGGTGTAAGTTGATCTTTTGCTTGACTTTGAATTGAATTACTTGTTAAGGGGTGTAATATAGGTAATAATACACTTCCTTGAGGCCCGGCCAGCATCCTATCTTGATGAGATGCAAGACTATTTGCATGACACCTATAGTGTTACTTTAGGAATTTCAAGCATAGGACGGGCACTGAAGAGGGTCCATTAGAATAAAAACATAGTAAGTAAAGCTATATTTCTATTTACTGGTTCTCCTATTCATGATTGTTTGTATATATGGCATAAGAAATGTTAAAAATGATATATAGGCAATAAAGGCTGAGCTGGAAAGAAATCAGATATTGTGGGATTTCTTTATTCGTGAAATATCTGAATACAATCCCTCTCAGCTGGTGTTTTGCGATGAAACAGCAGCTAATGAGCGAGTTGGAGATAGAAGGAGAGTTTGTGCTCCAAAAGGTCAAAAGAGAGTAAATGCTCTGCCATTTTCTAAGGGAGAGAAATATTCGATTTTACCAGCATTTACTCTTGATGGATTTCTTTGCTATGATATTCTGCAGGGAAGTTTTACAGCAGCAATGTTTTTTTACTTTGTTCGTGATACGCTACGACTGCAATGCAATCCTTTTCCTGCTTCAAAAAGTGTAATTATAATGGACAATGCTCAAGTGCATCGTCATTCTATAATTAGAGATATAGTAGAAGAGGCAGGATGCAAACTGGTTATGCTTCCACCTTATTCGCCAGACTATAATCCTATTGAAATGGCCTTTGGTGTTATGAAGAAGTGGATAGCACAACATCACATAGAGTTTGCTGAACCAGTTGTGGCAGGAGAGGTGGACTTGTTTTTACATATGCAATGTCAACAATAGGATCAAGGCAGGCAACAGGCTTCTTTAGATATTATGGCTATGTATAATAGACTCGAAGTTAGGTACATTTTAAACCTCAGCTAAATCATCCTTGCTATCACTGCCAGATTTCATACTTTCTGAATGACAAGAATGTAATATCTGAAACCTTTTGTAACCTCGAGCCTCATCTACAAACATTGCAGCAATTCCAACTGCCACTTCATAGCCAATTACAATTTTCATATTTTCCTTTTGTATAATTGACTTGAATACAAATCCCGCATGACAAAGCTTGTCTTCTGCCTCATCTAGTAATGTCCAGTAGGTAGGAAATCGGTCTTGAAGCCACCGGATATACTGGGGGAGATTAGCGATTGAGTCTCCATCAACTGTTGGGGGAGAGGAGGCATCACAGGTTTCAAGGCTTGAATTGGTTGTATTTGAGAGTGGCAAGGAATTCTAGACTTGAGAACGGCCACAAGTGGGAGGCTGGGAAAAAGAGAAAGAGGAATTCCGCTTAGTGTTCTGAGAGAATTGTATTTTTGAATTCGGTTTTTTGCCTTGAGAGGTAGACCGTTTGGGGCTTTTAAAACGCTCATGGTAGTACGGAGGTGTCTCAAAAGTACATCTGCCTTGCTCTACCTGTTCAGCCCAAGGCCGAATAGATGAATACGGTGGATAGATGTGCTGATTTGAGTTGATTGTCGTAAAGAAAACCTCCCCCTCTGGTCCTATCGGGCAGGAACCAATACACCTGTTGGATGCCTGGATTTCACTCATGATTTGAGCCTTTCGAGTAATCGGAGCATGATAGACCCGGTTGAGTTGTTCCTGTATTGCTGTCTTTTTTTCTTAGAGTGTTAGTAATTTTATCTATTTACTTGAACCAATAACCGGAGAGCTTCAACTGTACCATTTTCTTATTGCCTTTAGTGATACCTTCTGATGCAGGCTTTGAAACACCACTTTCCTTTGCAATTGTAGTATAATTCACATGCAATGATAGAGTTAAACTCCACTTAGGCTTCTCTGAAATCAACCGATTGATTTCACGCTCCACCTTGGCCCAAGCGTGTTCATCAAGGTCTGTAGGACCTATAAGCTCCTTGGGCGCAAAAGCTACAATAGTAGCAACCAAACTCAGGTACAAATGTGTCTTACTACTAAGAACAGCAGGACAGATGCGGACTGTATCGTCTAAAAGCAAGTCCTGAAGTGTCTCAAATGTTGGAAATTGGGAAGCTTTGTTGATATAGCCAAAGTCTGACGACTCACACTCTTTGTTGACATAGACAGTAAAGTCATAACGCCATTGTGAGGCATCCACAACTTGTTTGACTTTATCCACCGCCGGCCTTGGAGAAGTGGTATTCTTTTTCTTGACTTTCTTTACCTTTACTTTTATTAACTCATGACCGATCAATAGAGGTTGTTTACTCATACCTTTGTGATAGATAACACCTCACTATCATGAGGCCCAAGTAGAGATCTTGGTTGAAGGCTCTGTACAGGCAGACCTCACTTGGATGTCTCATGCACATTTGCCGCCAAAGCAAATTCTTGTTCTGAAAAGGTACCAGAGTTATCTGGTACCCATTCTTGCTCATACTCAAAGCCAAAGAAGGGATCCATTGGACAAGAGAAGAAAATACTCCTCCGCCGAACCAGGTTCCGGCTGCCACAGACCTAGGTAGCTGGCAGTTACAGAATAGGCAACCAGACTTCATTGCTGGTTATGGTGGTGGTGGTGAGAAGGCAGGAAGATAGACTGCCCGCACTGAAGATCGTGGGTGGTTGCTCCTGCTGGGGGAGCACTGCTCAGTTGGGTGCGCGGCTTGACCCTCAATACAACTCAAGAAATCAAACTAGCGAAAAACATTTAAGTGAAAAAAAAATCCTCTCGCTTGCTCCTAACCCGCTACTACTGACAACCAAAAAGCATTTGACAATAATGATAATTCCCCTCCCCTCAGTTCAGTTCAGTTTCGAAGTGGGGGGTCTTTTTGGATGATTGGGGTGGGCTACAAATAGCAGGTTCGACAACTTATGTTTGGGCATAATTGGTTCTGGAGTGATGGGCTTTGCTAATCAAGGAGTTATCGAGGCCACTTCGGGAGGGTATAAGTGCCACACCGGAGGGATGAAGGGAAAATTAAAATTAAAAATAAATTAAAATAAAGCTATAAAAGGTGAGGCCTGGAGTCATGGATGGTCACTCGGTAGTTATGGGGGCAGACGCGCCCCATATACCGTTATGATACTGTGCTAGAGCTAACTCCGTCATTACGCCTCCAGCTGTTCATGCCCGAGAGCCATCTCTTCACCTCGAGGATGATCAGACTCGAACTAAAGTTACTGCAAAACCAGTTGCTATGTAGCTATGCGCATGACGTTGGATACTGGCAGTTGGCGGTGCCACCATACCCGGTGTTGTTGTTCGATTTAAGGAAGTAGTATGGTAAAATGAGATATCGTGTCTGGGTCTGGTGGTGGTGGTGCGTTGAATGTTTTTACTTTTACGGTGTGGGGCTTTGAGAGAAGAGAATTGTTTCGGGTAGACTACTGTTCTAGGGTAGCACTATAGATGCTAGTTGAGATTTTGGGGTGCCATACATACCCAGTGTCAATGTTTTGCCTAGTGATATGAATTCTCTAACTTAGGACTAACTACTCTCTGGATCAGGTGGGTTTCTGAGGAGATTGGTTGATCCGAATGTCTCTTTCCTCACCTCACCACCGCTCCTCCTGCTGCTGCTCTGATAGATAGTACATCCCGCTCTCACTACGGTCTACACTAATAAGTTGTCAAAATTCACGGCAGTATCCCCGTAGTACACTGCGCTTTTTCACTCCTGCCAGGAAACACAAACTGGGGTAATTCATTCATTCCTGCTGGACGACACTTTCTTAACGTAGCTTTCCCAACTACATCTTCTATCACATCTACTCCCCTCCATCTCGCTCAATCTTAAGTACCTATCTACCCACCTATCCCCACCACCACCACCACCCATCGTACACCACCCATCGAGAGATACCCCCCTAACAACAATCAATTCCCTCCCCTCCCCCTCCCATTCCCTTCCGAGCGCCCCCCACTAACACGGCGCAGAACCCAACACCCCCCCCCAACACACGCACAAAAAAAAAAAAACACTAGCCAGTAGCTTATTCACGTCATCAACAACCACCCTCGTAGAACTACCATACCAGTCCGTTCTCAGACCCAACAAATACAGTCGGGAAAAGAAGAAAGGAAACTGAATCAAGAATGGAGAATTACAATAAGTACCACAACACGGTGTGCCTAACTCATCTACCCTCTCTACCCGCACTGCTCTATCTCTAGGCCTCTAACGACTCCAAAGAGGGCGCGTTGGGATTGTACTTGTACCGGTACTCATGGGAGGTAAATTTATTGCAACGGTGGTTGTGGAGTTACAGTATGATCCAACCAACTGCGGCAATTCATTTCCCGCAGTGCAGTGTAAATGGTTCAGTGGTAGACTACCGTAGCTAATGGAAAGCGGGGAGTTTGTTCATTTTGCTATAATTGGGATAAATCGTTGATTAGGTTTAGTGTTGGATAAAGTTTTGGTCGAGTATGGTATGGTATATCTAATAGTGCCGGTGGGATTATTGCAACTGCGTTGCATGGGATTGTGTCGCTGGATGAGGTAGCTGTCTCATCAGTTGGTGGGCTGTCGTGCAGTTATGTTGAGGAGTTTGGAGGTGTTCAGGCACGGTGTTCCGCCATAGGCGTGGAATTACTAGACTGGTGATGCGATTGTCGCAACGCTGATAGCATGATGCTAGCCGGGCAACATGGAGTACGGTAGAGTAGGAAATCTCAGTGCTTCCGTCATTATTCGTGCAACTTGGTAGCGACATTTTTATGATGAAATTATGACACGCCTACCCTTTAAATAGCGCGGCGTGAAAACTAGGTATCAATCAATTTCCGACGAGATAAAAATTGCTTGCCATTTTCAAAAGTGATGGGGGATAATAGTAAGAATGGTCCATTGAGCCAGCCAGCCTATGAATAGCTATACAAACAAATACTAAGCCATCCGCGCACAGAACAAAGCAACCTTATCATACCGTCGGTGGGTTAAAATAAAAATAAAAAAAGACTACCTCTTAACCCTCTTCGACCTCCTCGGCTCAGTATCAGCGCTACTTTCCTTGACCGTCTTAGCTTTACCCCTCGTCCTCTTGGTATCCTTAATCTTCTCGCCCCCATCAATGCGAGCTCGCGCAGCACGGAATTGCTCTTCGGTAGGCTCTGGTGGACCGGGTTCTGCCTCTTCGTCTATATCCGTAGCCTTCTTGCGTTTCGAGCTTGTTGTTGCTTTCTTCTTAGTCTTTGGCTTGGGTAGGTACTTAGCCTCAAGATTTGACATCATTTCTTCCATGCGATTATTCGATCTCTTCTGGATGAGGTTCCTAAGCCCGCTGATATCGTCTTCTGCTGCATCCCCCTTCTTGGTCTTTTTTCCTTTTGATTTTTTGGATCCCTTATCGGCGGCCTCTTCTTCGCCATCCCCATTTTCGGTGTCCTCGGCTTTAGCTTTTTTGTTACCAAAGAGCTCGTCGTGGATGCCAAGTTCTTTCGCGTACACCTCTGCCTCATGCCTCTCGGCTTCGGCTTTAGCTCTTCGACGTTTCTTGGAGGCCTTGCTCTCGTGCGTAAAGTTCCTGAACGACTTGATCTGCCCTGCATCGAGTGCTTCATTGATGATCTTCCCGAAGCGTTCCTCATCGGCCAGGACGTCTGAGCACATTACTGACTCAAAGATTTTGTCCATGGACCCTTCGCTTGCCTGGTATGCGGCTATAACCGCCTGCCTCTCTTCCTCGGAACCTGTTGTTCGGACTCAATTAGCCATCCACCCACCCGCCTGCCCAATCAGTAATATAGGCACATGATAAAAACAAACAAACCTTGGTACTCCTCCTTAAATTTCCTAAGACTCTCAGTGGTAATCAAGTCCGCCATTTGCGCTTTATAGAAAGCCTTCCAGTCGAACCCGCCCTCAGCGGCCTCGCTAGTGCTCCCCGTCTCGTCAAACCGCTTCCGTCGCGCTTCGTCTGATAGAACTCCATACGCAAACGTGAGCTCCTGGAAGGAAATTTTCGCCGCGTCGCGCTTGTCCTCGGGGACCTTATCCGGGTGCACGGTCAGCGCTAGCTTACGGTACGCGGAGCGGATTTCAGCAGCGGTTGAGGTGGGAGGGACCCCGAGGATCTCGTATGGGTTTTTGGTGATGGGTGGGGGTGTTCCGGAACTAGAAGAGGACTCGCTGTCCGACATTTTGCTAGATCCGAGGTTGTTTGTTTGTTGTTTGTTTGTAGAGGTTGGTGGGTTGGTTGGGTGGAAGTGGGATTTGAGAGTCCGCGCCTGAAGACTGAGTTTTGGCTTTGACGCGTGGGTTGGTGCTCGCCACGTGAGGAGGCTCTGGGGCGCGGAACTTGGCGCGACTTGGGTTTTGCCAAGACATACGATATGATAATATCCCCAAAAGTTCCACGTTTCGACGTTCAGAGCCCGAGTATCAATGCGTGAGGCCGCCACAGATAGCGGTGCGGGTATTATATCACAGTTTGACCCCACTCGAGGGCAGGAAACCTGCAACTCTCCACGACACGAGGAATCCTCCGAGGCAGCAGGCTCCCGGGGAAACTCCACCCCGTTGACTATCGAGATGCACCCCGTTGCCGGATGTTGTGCCATACTCGAGTAAGTCACAGGAAATGCGGAAAGGTGTACTCGAGTACATAGGGTGGAGGAGTTTTCCGAAATTCCGCCCCAATTATTATATCATACTGTACTTGCAGGACACCCTAATTATGAATATACGGTACCGGTGTGGGCTAGGGTGACTGAATAGGGCAGTTTTAGCACTCGCAGGGTGTTTTTGGCTGACTGCACTGTAAATTTACTGTAAATCGCACACCACTACTGTGCATAACTTGGCATACAGAATTTCTGTATAAAAGCAATCTCATATTTTCTTAGTTAGACAACTACCAATATATCGTTTTCTCTCTATTCCAATTGGGCATACCTTTTTCCTCTTTCGTCACACCTTGGCCTACGACTACCGTATTGTATTCTTCCTACTACTGTACGCGGCATATCCAGTGGGTCATTCGCAGCAGCAAGGTTGATAGCCCGGTCGACACACCATCCACAAGAGGGAGGGAGGCAAGAGAGAACTCCTACTTGAGTACACCGGTATTGCACAAGAACAGTGCGGCGTTCTATTAAGTTATCCAGTGCAAATACTGTACGAGTACCGATAAGTCAAGCTGCCAAGGGCTTGGCTCGTTAGGTTTTAAACCCCGCCAAAGAGGTTAAAAAAAAAAAAGCCCCACCACAAAGGGTAGGTTACCAAGGTTCCTCGGGAGGTCCATTAGTCTAACTCGCGCCTAGTGAGCTCACCCTCCTTCGTATTACTTAGATACTATCATACCAATTCTCAATCCCCTCTCGTTATCGGGACAACACATTACTGAACTTCCACTGTCCGGATAGCCCCAGAATCCATTGAGTATGGCTTCACTAGCCCCTGTGACAGACAATTCCATCACTCCCGGGAGTCCCGCTACAGAGGGCCGGCAAGAGGTTTCTGTTCAAAACCGAAGCAACATGGGCAGCTCCCAAACTAGTCGTTTTCGCGAGCCCGCAGCACAGGGGGAGCTCGAAGGATCCGACGACGGCAATGGTGACGACTACAGTGACGACGACGATTTATTCGACGACGAGCTGAATGATCAAGATTGGGCCGGTGGAGGTGGTGACATTACCAAATCCTACAACAAACAACGGGCCAGCGTAGAGAAGGGAGCTGCACCTGCAGCAGCGAAGCCAAACGCTCAGAAGCCGAGGGCGAACAATACTGCGAGGGTTGATGACCAGATTTCCAGTCTTGCGAAGTTTGCTTCACGCATCAAGTTGGGAGATTTGGAGAATGCAACAGGTGGGGGGGGGAAAGGTGACAAGTATGTCGATTTGATTTGACAGGAAGCAAGGTTCTAGAGTATGGGGCTGATTGCTTAATGGCAGGTCCAATGACAAATCGGATCGTGCTACAAGCGAGCAGGTTCTTGATCCCAGAACTCGTACGATTCTCATGCAATTCCTCAATCGAGGTATTATCAATACCATCCACGGAGTGATTTCTACTGGAAAAGAGGCGAATGTATACTATGCGGTTTCCGACCCTGATCCGGAGTCTGGATCCTCTAAGCTACAACATCGCGCTATCAAAGTCTATAAGACTGCTATCCTAGTTTTCAAAGATAGAGATCGTTATGTCAGTGGCGAGCATCGTTTCCGTAATGGGTACAACAAAGGAAACAACCGCGCAATGGTAAAAATGTGGGCGGAGAAGGAAATGCGGAATCTTAAGAGGCTATATATGGCTGGCATTCCTTGTCCCAAGCCTGTTTATCTCAAGCTCCACGTCCTTGCGATGGGCTTTATCGGGGATAAGCATGGACGACCAGCGCCCAGACTGAGGGATGCCGAAATCAAGGGTGAAGAGACCTGGGATCTGCTCTATCAGGAACTCGTCTGCCTTATGAGGGCAATATACCAACGATGTAAGCTAGTACACGCTGATTTGAGCGAATACAACATCCTCTACTTTGAGGAGAAGCTCTACATTATCGACGTCAGCCAGAGCGTAGAACACGATCACCCTAGAAGTTTGGAATTTTTGAAGATAGATATCAAAAACATCAGCGATTTCTTCAAGAGGAAGGGTGTCGATACTATCAATGAGATATCGGTCTTTGAGTTCATCACCAAGCCTAATCTAGGGTCTCGAACTAACGGAGAAACCGAAGATGCAGCTACTTCAAGATTCCTCCGCGAGCTTCCCAGAGGGACCGGAGAGGAGGTCGAGGAACGGTTTTTTAGAGAAGCCTACGTGCCTAGAACCCTAGAGGAGGTTTACGATGTTGAGCGAGATGCTGAGAAGTTTAGCCGTGGCGAGGGCTTTAACTTAGTATACCGCGAGCTTCTTGCCGGCGGAGATGAGGACACGGATGGCGAGGATGAAGATTCCGGGGAACAAACTGATGATAGCGACGAGGATAGAGAGAGTGAAGGGGCAGAGTACACCCACAAGAAGGATAGAGACATCAAACCTAGGGGAAAGAAACATGAAGATAAGGATGAGAAGAAGGTACTCTCCCCTGAATTACGGCCGACGGGTGCACTGCTGACTGTTTATAGGAACATAAAAAGAAGGTTAAGGAGGATAAGCGAGAGCAGAGGAAGACCAAGATGAAAAAGCATGTGAAAAGAAAGCTTGTTAGTTCGAAGAAGGCAAAATGATGTAAAACACAACACACAACACCGGTGTATGAGAGTATGGGGAGTCTCTAAAGGTCAGACCAAGGTGTACTCGTACAAGTACATATTGGGAACATCATATACGAAAGCCCTAGATTACTCTTTGGGAAACATTAGGGTACTATCGCGAGGCAATATTTGATAGGCGAATGTCAGTAACTTCTAATGGAAAGACTGCCGTCTGTCGTGCCCCAGACACATTCCGGAGGCGTTAGATTCCCCGCTACCTTTCTTCTCGAAGCTAAGTAAGGTCGTAATCTTGTGTTGTAAGTGATTTAACAACCAATCTGTGTGAAGAATGCACTTGCCCCAGGGTTAGCCCATTTTACGGCAAGATTGCTCAGTCCAGAGTCGTCTCGTCAACACCCATCATGGTGGGTTGATGGACTCTGGTGATCGTCCGTGAAGCTCTGCTCGAGTACCGGTATGCAGTGTAACATTCAGATTCAGATAAGATGGAAATGACGTTGCTCTTATTCATTTGTCTTGGAGGCCTACCGGTACTCGAGTATAGCTGCCCCCACCCCGGGATCCGGAGGGGGGGCCCAATCGGAATCCAGCTCCTGGCATGTGTTACAGGGAGCAACTTTTTTTATTTTATTTTATTTATTTTGAGCTGAAAGGATTAGTGGATTGCAAAGTTTAGCTAGGAGATGTGGTGGATTTGAGTGAAGCAGCTGAGCAAAGCTCACTAGAGCAATGGCCAAAGAAAGAGACCGAGCTTGTGGGATGTCCTCAATTGGCCAATACCGTATGGGAGTTTCGGAGCTTGTCAATGAATGGGAAATGTTGGCAGGTCGGATTCCGGTAAGTGTAAACTCGTGGCAGTCTCCCGTACGAGGTGCGAGCAGTTGCTCTTGGAATATTTGGATACCGGTGCCGGGGTGGATCGAAGAAGATTCATGAGCCTGACTCCAAGGTCCGGTCACCCTCTTCCCCCCTTCACGACACGATTTATCAGGGAGATTTTTTTGTCTCATGGGCTCGTAACCCGGTTCTGGGGACATGAGGCCCAACAGGGGGGCTTGTGCGCTGCGCAGAGACCGCCAATGAGAAACAATATGAAATCCGGCCGTGTTCGGTTGGTGGTCCCAGGAGAGCAATAAATGATTCCTACTTGAATGTATTTCACTTGAGTTGAAGATGAATGGAGGTGCCTTAGGAAGGTGGTGAACAAAGTGGCCTGAAGCTTAGGGTCTGTATTATGGATGAGAGCTATCGGACTCAAGTATCATATGAAGAAGTTTGACGTGTAGGGAGAAGATTTGGGATGTACTCGTACGGTAGGCGGTTTGTCGGTTGTGGTAATTTACTTAGGCACCCCAATTGTGAGCGGTGACGACGAGGTCCAAGTTGAGGCAAAAGAAAATCAGCCAATTCCGCTGGCTGGATGCGTCCTGCCCCTTTGCGTCCTTGCTTTCCCCTTCCTTGTTGTGTGTGAGCTCTGGCTTTCTTCCCTCCCCTACATATTCAGCGCCGGCGTCGGGCTCCTCGAGTACGGTAGGACTGCAGTACCTGGGCCGCATAACTTGACCCCCCCCCCTCCTCCTCCACACCACCACTTTTATTTGTGTGACTCTCCTCACTCCTTGTTTCCTTGCCCTTCCCCATCGACATTCCAACCTTGACGGCGTTCTGTGCTTGTCTGCCCTTCTTCTTCTCAAACCCCTCCTCTCTATATCTCCAAACCTATCTCCAAACCTTCTCTAACATCACCTCGCTCGCTCATCACTTTAACCGGTACCCTGTGGTCTCAACATCATCCGACTTGCTCTTTTGGGTTAACCCTTCAGCAACCAGCTGCTCGAGTATCTATCCTAATCCACCTTGATCGGCTGGGTTATTTGAAGAATTATAAGTTCCCAGGGGCTGTGCCAGGCTGCAGCCCAATCATTTTACGATAAGCTTGGAGCCTCATCGGCAGGAATTAACTCCTTCATCTCTCGTTGTTTGCAGTGTCGTGGTTTATCGCTAAAACCCTATGCTACGTTGATTCGCCCTGTCACTTCCCCTTGCTGAGCGATTAAAAACAGATCGAATTCCGAAATTAAGCAAGTAGGTTTCGAGCTCGAATTCACCCCTATCCATCGTCTTTTGATGGTTTTGGGCGCGATCTTTGAGTTGTTTCGTCCTAACATTGTCTCACAGGATTCGGAGTCGACAGGTAATCACAATCACTGTTTTCCCTCATGTCACTCGAAGGTAGAATCGGCAATCCCCGGAGTCCAGAACAGAGAATGGATTCTCACCATCCCCGGCAACTGCGGAGCTATGGTCACTATAATGAGGGCGGTCGGTCCCATCCGGATTCTAGGCCGATGGATGGCCGTGCAAACCTCCGCTCCTACCAACAGGAAGTGGAAATCTCATACGATGAAAAGCCCAGGGGCCCTGAGGACAACACCGCCACAGAAGACGCTTATGGTCGTTCAGAAGGTGACAAATCAGAGGGCGGAATAATGGATGAGGGCATCAATCAGGGTCACAGATCCAAGTCTAATGGAGATATATCCCAGGGTTTAGATTTAGATACCCCAAATAATCCCGGGGCTGCTGGTATGGGAGATGCGATACAAAATATATCGAAGGTGCGTTTTAATGCCTTGACTTCACGGTCACAGCTGAATTCCTTTCAGGATGAGCCCGAGCCGAGCCTAACCCATGATCTGACGAGTGAAACACAGCAACCTGGGAAAGGGCTCAATTCAAATCACCCCGGCTCTACTGATAAAGAGGCTGGAAATATGGTTAATCCTAAAGATACCTTATCTACAAAAGATCCAAACGAACTTCGTCAAAAGGTATTGGAATCATTGGCAGAGAAAAAGAAAAAAGCAGCTGTCTTTATCACTCAAGAAAGTGAAGGAACAAGCAGAAAAGAGCCATCGCCGGAATCCAGAATAGGGCCCATAGGAATGAACACTACTGAAATTGGGAGTGGTAATGACAAATCTCCAACAAAGGCGTCGGCATCTAACCCAGAGCGCGAGGCAGCTGTTAACGCGCTGTTGGCTGAAGCAATGGGGTCATCTAAGACAGCCCCTGGCAAGGTGGAGAAAGTTCCGAATGCAAGTGCATCAACCACAGCTAAAAACTCGGTCAAGTCACCCACGGAAGAGTCCTTTGACCAGACTCGCCGCAGGAAACATTACCCTGAAGAGCTAAAGGCCAGTGGGATGACCAGAGGACCTTCAGGCGAGTTCCGTGAAAATACATCGCCGATTTACGACGATACTGAGGCCTCACGCCGGAGCAGTTTTGCTGGGCACCATTCATATCCACGCAATGACAAACAGTCCCGCCCAAAGAGATCCCCAGAGGATTTGCCGAGGCGGGAAGGAGCATACAAGGAAGATTACAGTCACTCTTCTCGCCCAAAAATATCACCAACATCTGCCTCTAGACAGGAGTTCCCTCGGGCGCAGCGTACTTATGAACATGAGGAGAGGGACAGAAGTGATGCTCGACAGGATACACGTCATCGAACTGATAGATTCGAGGATCCCCCACCCTCCGCTAAAGAATTTAGGAATCCACCGGAGAAACCAAGTGCAAGCCGCAGGGGCGATGGTGACCATCGTGGGAAGTACTTGGAAGGGGAAAAAATCCGTACCAGGGAAGAGCCTTCATCGTACAGGTCCATTGATGTGGCCAGGGAGGATAATCCAAGAGATCCTTATCCGAGGCACTCTCGTCGCATGATGGATCCCAATTGGCAGGATCAGGGCCCAGATGCTCCTCCATACCCAGCTGGTCGATATCTTCCTCCTCGGGATGACCATCGCCTTCCTCCGATAACTCGCCCTCCGGAGACGGACTATGCTGCTCTTTATTATAAAGATTTAACTGAGTGGCTTGAGCTTACGGGCTATCACGACTATTCATATCGCCAAATGGTTTTGAGGCATCAACGTGATATACGTGCAATGGAAGATAGGAGAATAGTTTTAGAGGATGACAGGGACGGCCCCAGAGGGTATCCGGGGGTGCCACTTCGTGAAGACATCGATCCCAGAGATCCAAGGAGGGCTCGTGGACCACCTTCATACCCGTTGTTGCCCTCTGAAATGCCACCCCGAGATGATAGGGATCCTTCTAGTCGCGTTCCGGAGGGCACTGCTCACCGCTCATCATCTAGGACAGCGTTGTATCCGCCACTCCCAAGACTTGATGACAGGGCTCGCTATCAGGGTGACTTTCGTGTTGCTTCGCCTTCGGGAGAGGCTGGGAGTCTCAAGAGGCGAGCTCCGTTCCGTGATGAATACGATGATGCAGGCCCTGTTGGGAAATCGGCACGTGTCAATTACGAGAGCCAGCACCGTTCCACAACTACTCTGAAATCGGACGATTATGTCAATGCTGAACAATTTGGCACACATATGAAGCATCATTCAGGTCATGGAGACCCCGTTGACCATAGGCACCAATCCAGGCGTGTTACTAAAGACCGGTTTGAAGACCCGGAAGATGATGCGGCTAGCGCTGTACGCCAGGGTTTATCCAAGAGAATAGCTACAAGCCGTGGGCGGGAGCAATCGCCCCCTCCACTTCCCCTAGAGGCAAGAGTGCGAGAGCGTAGTTTGAGCCCTCGCCATGGCTATGATAATAATGACCGCAAAGAAGGACATAAACAGGGGCCGCCGAACAAGCCTCACCGTGGTGGGGATGATGACGCTGCCTTTGTCCACCCCCAGCGCAAAGGGTTCGAGAAGGGGCGTAGGACGCCGGAGCCATCCGGGCCTAGATATGAGAAGGACTTCCAAAAACCGGGCCGATCGGCCTCAGGTAAATTTACTCCGAGAGAAGACTTTAGGAAACCATTCCCAAGTAGGCGCAGTTCATCCGATGATTATCGTTCACCAGGAAGTACTTTGCGTCGCAGCTCTCTGGACGAGCATAAGAAGAAGCCGTTCGGTCGTGGCCGTGGTCGCGGATACACTAAAGAGTTTCATCCCTCAACACGCCACAATGGAAAACCGGATTATGGAGATCCCATGGACCTTGAGAGGAGGGTTGGGCCTGCAATTGGTGAGGATGACGTTTAGTTCTCTAGTCCGTGGAACTATCATTGTTGCTTACGCGGATTTTCCTCTAGACACAAGGGGCGCAGGTACCAGGTACTTTGTAGTTAAGAGTTTCAACCACGACAATGTGAAAATGGCCCAAAAAGACGTGAGGGATCTTGATACTTAAACTGATGCTATCAAAATTCTGACTAGGTTCATTTGTGGGTAATAGGAACTATGGGCGACCCAGAAGAAAAACTCGGAGACGTTCGAAGAGGCATTCAAGACCTCTCGCGACGTTATCCTCGTTTTCTCAGTTAACAAGAGCGGGAAATTCCAGGGCTATGTAAGTTTTATTCACTACAGAGCAGCCGCAATATGGGGGGTTCCGTATATACGTACGTCAGTCTAATATCGCAGCAGGCTCGTATGGAATCTGCTCCCGGCACAGCGCCGATACCAACATGGGCCAAGAACCTTCTCTGGGAGTCTTCAGGCCCCTTCAGAATCCGATGGATCACAATCAATGATATCAACTTCCATCGCGTGGCGCATCTGACTAACCGTCTCAACGAAGACCAGCCAGTCCTCATCGGCCGTGACGGGCAAGAAATCGACCCGGAATGCGGTGCTGCTCTCTGTAGACTTATCGACGACAGCGCAAACTTTCACAGAAATTACAACGAAAATGGGGGTAAATAAATAACCTATATGAACAGGAAAAAGTGCAATGGAGTACAACAGTACCTTACAAAATTGGGTGAAAAAAATGAAAAAAACCAAGATATAAAGAACGGGAATCAAAGAAGGGGATCGAAGAATAATCTGGAGGAAGGTCAATGTCCAAGTTTTTATTACACACTTTCACCAGACTTATTGCGTGTTTACACCCGCAGGGAAGAGGGGGGGGGGATAAGAGGGAAAGCGAACCAAATTGTTTAGTCATTTGGCTATTTTGCTATCCCCATCACAAGTCGCGAATGAATCTTATTGAGTCGAGTCGAAAGGTGTATTTTTTGCATTCATATGGAAAAGAGAGAAAAAACTAAAAGAAGAAAAAAACATATGATACTTCTCGTCTCGTCTAGCCTCAATCTAGGGTCTTTCCTCCCCTCTTTCCTATATAACTCTTCCTTCTTGCCTGCCCGCTTGCTTTCTTGTTGGACTTTCTCACCCTTGGTTTTGCCAGTGAATGCTGGTGGGCGGGGGGGGATTCGAGCTATTTTTTTATCTTACTTCGCAGCTGTCAAGTTAATCATTTACTTTTTTTATATTTATTTTTACTCTAACCCTTGTTTTCTTTCCTTCTTTTCTTGAATTTAACTTAATCTACCTCCTCCTATCGATGTTTCCTTGTCTTGTGATTTTCTTCCTTCTTTCTTTCCTAATCCCCCGGTTTCTCGCCCAACTTTGCATGGTTGCTCTCGTTTTATAACCATCATGAAGTATCAAATTGGGACACTGTGCCGGGCTAGGCCAAAGGCCGAGAGCAATCTCTTTTCCTTTTCTTTTTTCTTTACATGTATATACTGTAGCTAACCACAAAGTTGGGATACCAGAATCATTAATCATTCAATTACCTTCCTTTCCCCTTTGACCAGAATTTATACATTCATTTGGTAGTATAGGGTTGTTGTCCAATTTTGCGACCAAGTTTTTATATAATACCGCAAATGTACATTCCCAAATCCCCCGCCCCCGCCCCCCAAAGCAAACTCTACCTAGGATTTATTCCTGCATCAATCTATCTATCCACCTCCCCAAATACCAAGTCCATGGTCCCGATAATCGCCACCGCGTCAGCAAGTAAATGGCCTCTCGAAATCTGGTCAAACGAACCCAAGTGTGCGAACCCTGGAGCACGAATCTTACACCTGTACGGACGCTCGCTTCCGTCCGAGACAACAAACACACCCATCTCGCCCTTGGGGGCTTCAATGGCGCTGTATGTCTCGCCGGGTGGGACTGCATATCCCTTGGTGTAGAGCAAAAAGTGATGGATGAGTGCTTCCATGTTCTCCTTCATTGCTGCCCTCGGTGGCGGGGAGACTTTGTAGTCTTCCACACGGATGGGGCCTGGGGGCATCTTGTTGAGGCACTGGTGGATGATGCGGAGGCTTTGGCGGAATTCTTCCATTCGGCAGAGGTACCGATCGTAGCAATCGCCCGCTTGGCCGACCGGTACATCGAAATCAACCCGGTCGTAGGCGTCGTATGGAGCGGACTTGCGGATGTCCCAGGGGACGCCGGAGCCGCGGAGCATGACGCCGGTGAAGGAGTAGTTTAATGCGTCTGCTGCGGATACAACACCGACTCCTTTTGTACGGGCTATCCAGATGCGATTGTCCGTTAGAAGTTCTTCGGTCTCGTCGATGCGATCTCCGAATTGGGTGGCCCATTGGTAGATGTCATCTAGGAGACCGACAGGCAGATCTTGGTGAACACCACCGGGACGGACATAAGCTGCGTGGAGACGGGCTCCGGAGACACGTTCATAGAATTCCTGACGGGGTTAGTCGGGGTTTGACGCTGATGGGCAGTAGTGTGATACCATGAGTTTTTCACGCTCTTCGAAGCCCCAAAGGAAGGGTGTCAAGGCGCCGACGTCTGTAGATGTATAGTTAGTGAGAGTCTTCAATACAAACAAAAGTATTCCTGAGGCCCACCCATTGCATGCGACAGTACGGACATCAAGTGGTTAAGGATGCGAGTGATTTCTCCAAACAATGTCCGGATCCATTTGGCACGATCCGGAATCTCGATATTGAGGAGTTTCTCAACAGCAAGGGAAAAGCATTGTTCTATAATTACAACACGTCAGCACTGATTCCTATGCGCGAAAGCTGCAGGAAGTGAGTACCGTTCGTCATCCTGCGAAACAGTTAGAATCGTGTATTCAGACAAAACAATCTATTCTTGACTCACATGGAAACATAATCCAAACGATCAAAGTATGGCAAGGCCTGTGAACCCATCGTCAGCCGCCCAAAGTCCTATCCAATGCACAAGAACCTCCAGTACCTGAAGATATGTCTTGTACTCAATCAACTTTTCTGTACCTCTATGGAGAAGTCCAACATGAGGATCTGCACGAACGATCTCCTCTCCATTCAGTTCAAGAATCAGTCGTAGCACACCGTGGGCAGCCGGATGTTGAGGACCCTATCCAAGATCTGTTAACCCAAACCCCCGCCACCTCCGGAATACCCGATCTCCAAATAGTGGCAAGCATACGAAATTGACGGTATAGTGCCTCATTTTCCTACCATGCACCGGGTCGAGATTATTAGGATCTTCCGTCAGGTCTGCTTGGATTAGCTCTACCCATCCATCTGCAAGGTTCCCGGAATACCTACAATCATCCGTGGTCTCATTTTTTGGTGTCAACTCGGTCAAAGTTGTTCTTTGATATGGCACCGCCTCTTCTCTGAATATCCGGGTTGATGTAAAGGGTCGGAGGGCATGAGTGGCGCGAATTGGTGTAGAGACAGCCAAAGGCCTGGTGAAGGCTAAACTCCTAGCGGCTAGACGGGCGAAGGTTGAAGCCATTGCTTTTCAATACGGAATCTCAATTGGGGAGATTGAGGGGAGAGGTTGAAACGGGGGAGGCCCGCAGCCTGGGGAAAGGTAGTTGGGGGGGGGGGGGATTCCGGTTATGGTTGGTGTCCCGCATAGGTATGGCTGTGCGAAGGGGTGTATTATTGTGGCTGAGGGATTTTTTGATTAGTAAGATTGGATATGTGGCTTACTGAGAGACTCGCTTCGTCAGATTTTACGTGAGCCGTTTTGCTGGGATGAAGTTTACTCTACTTGTTACATATACGGTAGATAGTGTCGTAAAAACATTAGGGCACCTGAGCCGTCTCAAACTGTGTTATTAGGCAAGTGTGCTGCTGCTCCTTCTGATTGAATTTTTAGATTTGGAGTGGGGAAAGTTTTATTGAAACACACTCTACCGCACAGGGTCCAGTAAGAAAGGTATGGAACAGATATTCAAGGTTTGCCGCCCAAGTATTATCATTATACATAATAAGTACTGTATTCTTATCATAACATCCCACTGTCTGTTCCGGTTGAGGGGCTCCTGCCCCATGTGCCCGGTCGCTTAGGGAAGCGATGTTAACTTAACTTATGATAGTACGACCGCATTCCTGCAACTATCACTAATTACCCGTACAATAGTACTCGAGTAGAGCTAGAATTGAGCAACTATTACTCGCCAAAAAAAAATCGAGCCCCGATTCAGCCAATCATTCCTTGTAATTTTGTCTAACATCTACGAATGCCCCCCACCGGCCTTCTAACGCCTGCCCCAGATTGTTTGGCTGGTCTTGTAATGTCCTTTGAATAGGTTTGCATTTGCTGTATAGTAGATTGGTTCGGTTTCATGACGGCCCACGGTTAGGCTTGATTTCCATCCTTCTCTCCCTACCGATACTACGCTTGTATCCACTCTCTAAATGTCTCCTTCGCACTGCGCCCGAACAGCCTCCTGTGCCTAGCTCCCCGCTCTACTCCCCTCTCGTGTTAGGCGGCCGGGTACCTGCCAGTCAGCCAAATGTTGGACTCAAGTACCGTGCTTGTACCGGAGCTGGAATAGGATATCATGGCGAGGCCACTTCCACCCTCTCCAAGTGACAAACACACTGGCTTATTGTCTGTAAATCATTTCTACAAGAGTCAGTACTTGAAACGCCGACTGGAAAGCTATATCCCAACCAACCCGCAAGACAATCAGGAACACTCGCAAGTTAATTCGCTATCAAAGAGCCTTCACCCCGCTATCCCCTGTGATATTCAATTCTGCCACTGCACCCTACCATCCGGGTTATCGTTAGCAGAAGGAGTTTCGGCTTCTTCCGCTCTGACAGATATCTCATACCATAGGAATAACTTCGCCATCCATCATATACCTCCTGCTGCCCCCCCCCGTCTGTCATTCCCACTGTCAAAGTCTGTCATTATTACGGTACCAATATCGCTACTCCCAATCTTGAGTTAGTTCTGAGCTCTGTGGGGACCCCCCAACTTCCCCGTTAACCGTATTTTCACTAGGCAATTATTAAAGCAGAATAGCTACTACAGCGTACGCTATCTGCCCTCCACCTAGGGCTTCCTCGTCAGCTAGCACATAGACTCACAAGAAAGTCGTTTCGCTCTCTCTTGAGGGTGATTGCAATCTTATCGCCGGCCACCCCTAGTCGTTGGCGATGCTGAAGCACTCAGAATATCCCGTACCTATGACCGAGGAGAGGTCTCGACGACCCTCTGAGGACACACGATCCCGCGAACTCTATCGGTGCGTGCTTTTCACTCACCTACAGCCAGCTCATCACTGCAATTCCTGAAATAAAAATAAAAAACATATATTCATGCTTGGTCTGACCGCTAACAGTTTCGTTTTCTTAACTTTGCAGATACTATTCCCCGCCGAGCAACTTCGATGAGCAACTTGAAAGCCGTGCAACGGATACAGTGCTCTTTGCTTTTGCCCAGCTCACAGCTCTGAGGCTCGATGTCAAGCGGGCCCTGATATCGCTTATCGACTCGACCACGCAATACATCGTTGCCGAATCTTCACAGAAACTCATTCCCCACCTTTCTAGATCAAAATCAAAGGATGCACCGGATTCATTAACCCAAGCCACCTATGAGGTTCATGCTTACCCACGCTTTGGTCGCTTATGCGAGAAGACGTTGGATCTCTTTGAGGATGTGCTGCCCGGACGGTTCAATACTCTTGAGATAGAGGATTTGGCTGCTGACCCCCTCTATCAAGAAATCGACTTTGTCAAAAGCTCACCCTACATGCGGTTCTACGCCGGCGCACCTATCAGAACGTCAAAGGGGATGAACATTGGTACAATCTGCCTCCTAGATGACCGTCCCCGGAAACTATCGGGGGGGGAGAAGGAGACTCTCTCCATGATGGCCGATGTCGTTATGTCACATTTGGAGACGATCCGTAGAGAGAGAAAGAGAAGTGTCGGTGTTAGAATGCAGAACAATTTGGGGGAATTTGTGGCTGGTGGTGTGATAGCGAGGCAGGCACCTGGACAGAAGGACGGGAACGAAGGGCCTATGAAAACTAGTGAAAAGACATCATCTAATGACCCACCTCTGCCTTCCATAGCCGCCAAATGCCGTACGGGCAAATGCGGATCGGTCGAACCAAATCTTCCTCCTCTTTCGCCCAGATCTCAAGAAGTGGATGTATCTAGGCCGACCAAGTCTAGCCCTTTACTTAAGCACTCCGGACCACAAACGGATCCCGCTTCTGAATCCGAAGATGTTTCCTCCGATTCGACACCAGCGCTTGAGGAGAGCTTCTTGCCAAGGAACTCGCTCGATACCTATGCTAGAGCATCCAGCCTGATAAAGGAGGCCATGGGTGTCGACGAAGTCGTGTTCGTCAAGCCTCACTTAGGGCTGAATAGCAGCATACTTGACTGTCCAAGTGGGTACTTTACCCACTCGACCAGTTCCAGGAAACCACCCGTCTCACCGGGCTCATCTCTCTGGTCAGATGAAGAGTCCCGTCTTACTCCTTGTATCGGTCAGAGTCAAGCACCCTCAGTAGCCGGAATACTCGAGGAGGTTTTCCTTCAGCAGCTCTTAAAGAAATATCCCTACGGAGCAATATTCAATCACACGATATCGTACCCAAAACTGCCCCAATTCCCCCCAAAAATAGATGGCACGGATAGACGGCGAGAAGTGGAACCCTCAATTGAAGAGCGTGCCGTCTCTAGTTTTTTGAAGCTTGCCCCACGCAGTACATCAAGCATATTCTTCCCACTTTATGATACTGCTGGAAAGGTTAGCTCTCTGGGTTTCGTTTTTATAAACAACCCTTCCCGAGTATTTAATAGCGCAGAGCTAGGGTACTTGAGGATTTTTGGCAATGCTATCATGGCGGAAGTGAAACTATTGAATACAATTTCGGGTTAGTGGCTTGAATCCAATTAAATTTAAAGTTTGCCTGATTAATTATTAACCGGACCGATTCCCTCTAGCGGATAACGCCAAGAGCCGGTTTATATCATCGATATCTCATGAGCTAAGATCTCCTCTGCATGGAATCCTTGCTGGGACAGAACTTCTTTTCGATACTATTGTCAATGCACAGCAACGTGAACTTCTTGGAACGATAGAAAACTGTGGGCGTACTCTGTTAGATACGCTGAATCACGTATTAGAGTTTTCAACATTAGATATTGCAGCCGTGCGAGAATTCCCCCGGCAGTCATCAACTCCTCACCCTAACCCCCTGGAAACCGGCCAAGAGCCCGGCGTCTCTAATTTCGATCAAAATTCAGAAGGCATTGCTAAGGGCGAAAAGGTTGTGATCGACCTAACCGGGTTAGTGGAAGAAGTAATACAAGTGGTAGTCGCAGGTTATGGGTTTAAGCCGACCAACTTCGAGACACTGAACAAAGAAGCGAACGAGGTCCACTGGAAAATGTTATCAAGGGATCCGTCCAACGGCAGTCTCAAGAGAACGTTAACGCTCAATAAAGACATTGTTCCCATAGTCCTTGATATTGAGGAAAGAGGCAGCTGGCTTTACCGAACGCAGTCTGCAGCATTCCGGCGAATCTTGATGAACCTGTTGGGAAATGCTCTGAAATATACCAACCGCGGTTTTGTGCATGTAAAACTCTCGATTCAGCAGCCAAACCAACTTACACAGCTTAACGAAGGAAATGGGGCGGTGGATCTGGTCACGTTGACCGTTGAAGACACCGGGAAAGGGATGAAGCAAGAGTTCCTCTCCGAGGGCCTGTTCGCAGCGTTTTCCCAGGAGGACCATCTCTCCCCCGGCACCGGGTTAGGGATGGCAATCGTCAATCTACTTGTTAAATCACTTGGCGGTACTATCACTGTGCAGAGTCGTCTGGGAGAAGGAACAAAGTTTACAGTAACCTTACCACTTCAATGTGGTAATTTGGAAGAAGTCCGTTCGACACCAGGTTTGGTTATCACACCGAAGATTTCAACATTCGATGAAACCAGAGCCAAGACAATAGGAAAGCGGGTATCAATGTTGGGATTCCATCCCCCGAGCGGGGATAAGCTACAATTAAGAAAACTAGAGGTCATGAGTAAATCCTTGCGGGGATATCTTGTGAACTGGTTTGGCATGACGATAGTTCCGTACACAAACAGATGGCGCACAGAGTCGGACTTATTGGTCCTTAGATATTCTGCGGAAACTAGCAAGATCGTTCAAACATTAGCAGGAAATAATCCTGTGCTTGTGCTTCATGCCGATTCTTCAAAGATAATCAGTTCAACTTCAGCCTGGGTCAAGTCTTTGTCAACGCCGTAAGGGCTTCCATGTCCGTCTGTTGATAGAAAGCGTAGGAACGTGCTAAGTTTTACCTAGGTGCGGTCCTAATAGCCTAGGAAAGATGTTTGGCGTACTTCTTCAGGATGGGCCCACGCGAAAGTTTAGTGGGTCCGGATATATTGCGAAGGTTTCGTTGGAGGAAGAAGCGGAGAACGGGGTCTCGGATGGTCAAGCTGTTGCGGAAGCTACGTTCCGGCCCTATTCTTCGGCACCCAATACCGAGATGAGTGTGTTGACCATTGCACCGCCTGTATGTATAGCACTACTCCTGCGAGGCGACAGTTGTACTCACAAAACGCAGGTCGATAAGCCAATCCAGCCACCTCTAGCCTCTTCAATTGGCGAAGCCAAAGCCAAAAGTCCTAGAATCCTGGTGGTGGATGACAACCCAATTAATCAGATGGTATGTCAAATTAGGCTCCATATCTACAAGTCCAAGTATGACACTAACACCCCCTAGGTCCTGGTTCGCTACTTGAAAAAACGCAACTACTTCTTCAGCAAAGCCGAAAACGGCCTCGTAGCATTCAACGCTGTCAAGACCAGCACCAAACCCTACGACATAATCCTCATGGGTCAGTCTCCTCTAATGGATCTCTCCAACTCCCAAACATGCGCAGCTAACATATCCCCCCAGACCTGCAAATGCCCGTAATGAACGGCTTCGACTCAACAACGGCCATTCGCCAACTAGAATTCGGAGAGAACCGCGCCCCCGTAACAATAATAGCCCTAACCGGCCTGGACGCCCGCGAAGACCGAAAGAAGGCCATCGCGTGCGGGATCAACGTCTTTTTGACAAAACCCGTGTCCCTGTCGCAAGTGCAGATTGAACTAGACAAATGGGAGAGTAGTAGTATTAATATAGGTAGCAGTGGCAGCGCACTCTCGTGATGGAATTCCGTTTATGTTGGATCGTATCCCACGGTGTTGAAGCTCTTCTGTATTTTACTAGATTGATGAATGAAGTACAGAAGTGGAGTGGGCGAGGGATATACCATCTACTACTACTTATTTAGTCATTAAATTTTATTTATCTACAGTATTACAATTTAGTTTTTTCTTCCTTTCTTTTCACTCCCATCTATTCGGAGAGCAGCTTGGAGGGAGCAACGGGGGTAGGGTGACTATAGCATCACGCGCCCCCCACTCGAACTCACCCACAAGCCACTCCCACCTCAGGCATATATAACACCAGACAAGCACGAACGCAGCAGGAGCAGCCATGAACTCCCGTCATAGGAGCCCCCACTGGATCCATAACACGCTTAAAAGAAATCCCCCCCCCCCTACACCGCCCACCATTATACCCTACTATAAAGGATGGATGGATGGATGGGATGGGATGGAGGGAGGGTGTACAGTACTCGTACACACCTTCATTTTTCTTTCTTTCTTTCTTTCTTTCTTAAAAAGTTTCGTCGGTTCCAGCCCGCTATCCCACACACACAGGAACTAAAGACCAAAGTGGCCAATCATAAACACTCACTCGCACCCATCCTTCGAAGGAAAAAGAAAAAAAAGAATTAAAAAAAAAGAATGAAATGGAAGAAAAAAAAGGAAAACTGCTTAGAGTTGCCTACACCACAATATTATTGTTGTTGTTGTTGTTGTTGTTGTTGTTGTTGTTGTTGTTGTTTTTGGATTGTGGTTTTTGTGTGTGTGTGTGTGTGATATTTGGACTTGCGACGTAAATTAGTGGAGTGGATAATAGCGTCTAGTGGGTATGATATATGAAATGGGAATAAAGAATGGATGAAACGAATGAATGAATGAAAGGATGAAACGGGAAACCGCAAAAGATCCAAGTATTACGATATGTGTATTCACCACTTATTGGTTATTATAGCTCGCTCTGGGGTATGTACTGGTAACTAGTACCGGTAGTGTGTGTGTGTACCGTATGTAAATAGGAATACCGTAGGAAGGGGGTAAGTTACTGTATTTGGTGTTATGCTCGCGCTTTTCTAAATACACATCCATCCATCCAGTCATATTATTATTATTATAATATCATACCAGTATGGAGGAGTACAGTAACTTAACGGTATCATATATAGTGCGTTGGGAGCCAGTTGGGGGGGAAGAGTACTTACTAATGCTGGGGGGAATAGTAGTTGTTAGGGGTGCTCTCGCTCGCTGACTTACTCGCTTGTTCGTTCTGCCTTGCGAGGAAGGGTGTATATATACATCTGGTACAGTAGTAAAGTTAGAAGTAGAGGAGGATCCGGAGGAGGATGAGAAGGGCATATTATGAGCGTGGGAAAGGTGTAAATATGGAAGGGCGAATTACCGGTATCATATAATAGCTTAAGCCACATCACGGGGCAGATGGTGAGGCTGGATGGATGGATGGAGGTTAGTTGGATGAGGGGGAGGGGGAGGGGGGAGGGTGGCCTTGTCAGGTTGAAGTTTAATTATGGTTGTTGTTTTTGTCCCTCTACTCTAGAAGCACATTTTTCTCTCAACCGTGGTAAGGTGACCCTCCTTACCATGTTTTAGAAGTTATGGATGGGTTAGTTTACCGGGAACTGACTACGGGTAATGATAAGCTGTGCTGTGCTGTGCTGATGGGTGGGTGGGTCACGAACCGGAGTCAAAAAAAAAAAAAAAAGTAAAGTAAGAGTATGATGTGAGACGGCATTATATTATTTCCCCACACTTTTTTTTTGAACGGAAAAACTCCATGCCCCACCTTGACCGAACTAACTGCTCATAAAATGCGTAAACTACGGTAACTTAAACGCCTCATTATCATTTGACGCCACCGCCGCACTGGTTCCCGTTATCAAAGTGGCTTTAAATAAGTTACCGGCACCTCAAGCAATCCATTGTCCGAACATAACTTCAAACTCAGCCGTGAAGCCCCTCCCCACCCCACGGACGAATACATCCGCGCGATGGGAGAAATTGCTTGGAATTAATTCCGTGTTATCTATCCCCCCCCCCAACCCTGCCAAAAAGAAAAGAAAAGAAAAAAAATGTTATGACAGCATTTCCTTCCCTCTTGTTCCACCCCCGCCCGCCCGTCCGCTCCCCGCCGGGGGTGGCGGGAGCGGCGGGAGCGGGGTGGGATGGATGTACTGTACTGTACAGTAGATGGCATACGCATGATATCATACATACGTCGAAACTCAAGAATCCTCCCCCAACCAATACAAGTACCATAAACCTGAAGAAGAAAAACTCCCAATCATCCCTAACACGATCCCTATACAGCAAGGCATCAGTCACCGTGTCGCCGCCAACGCTACGGCCATTAAAAAAAAATTAAAAAAATTACTGGTCTAGCCCACCAGTGTTAATTAGCAGGCGGGAGGACGAAAGGCGCCCGCATTGCGGCGGGTTGTTAGGAGGAAGAGGGTAGCTGGGTGGTGTGTGTCGGCTTTTGGGTTACGGAGGTGGGGGGTTGGGGTGGGGAGTTCATTTCTTGTATGTATGTATGTATGGTAGGGGTTGTGGTGAGGGAGTTAGGTCCTGTCCCCGGGTATTTTCTTTTTTTTTTGTTAAATCCATGGTATTGTTTTAGGTACATGTAAACCAAAGTAAACACTTCCCCCAGGCACAAACCGCTGCATTCGGGAAAAATCCCATGGCAAAGAAAGCCCACCCCCTTCAGCCAAGGAAAAAACAAGTCATCCTAGGTCCCTGTGGTATGGAACCAACCGCACATCCCCAACAAAGAAAGGGACCAAGCCAGTATGACAACCCAAAATAGGCAGAGAACAAGCCCGACAACCTAACCAGCAGAGGCAGAAGACAACAAGAAAACCTTCCTGAATATCTCATGATATAGGAAACTAACCAAGGAAAAAATTGTAATGCTACTCTTTATCCAACCTTCATCATCCTGGGTGTAGGGCCGTGGATGAGCCCTGTGTTGTTTTTGACCGCATGCCGGCCCAGGAGCAAGGCATCAGGGAGAGGTGAGGTAAGCGGCAGGCACAGCGGTGGTGCAACCAGAGGCAGTGCAATACTAGCCACACAGTGCCAGAATAGGCCGACCCAGTTGATTTTGAAAAGGGCAGATCTCAAAAGAGACTAGCCAAGGTGAATGACTTCAACCCCTTTGGCTATGGCGAGGGGCCACCGGAGGGGTTGGTATTGAGGTGGTAGTAGGATACCAGCCAGCAGTAAGGTGCCAGCTCAGGTATGGTGTTTTATCCCACGATGGGATCCTCTCAGCACACTTATGAAGCTCCAAGTTCAGTGGCCAGGCAGGATCGTGAGATTTTTGGTGGTGTTTACCCCGTTAACACCTGCCTAAATAGGAAGGGGAAAGCGGGGTCCGGAAAGTAGTGGAGACGAAGCTTGGTCCTGTCCCCGGGTATGATACCGGTATGATATACTGTATGGAAGGAAGAAGGATAGAGCAAGATGGGATGGGTATGGGAGTGCCGTAGGATATATATACCTAACTTATACCACCTACAGTATCTCATCCGATATTCAACACTTCCCCCCGGCGAAGGAAACACCGTCGGTGGAGGAGATAGCCCAAACATAATCATTTCCACTCCCCATCTTCCGAATAATCACGTGATATTGTCCAAGAGGTCTCTTGTGCACAGGGGACGCCTTGGCATAAACAAACATACTCGTACACGGTGCAGGTATAAGCTTGGGTAATTTGCCCCTGCGGGAAAGTAAAATAAGGGAGAAAGGTGTTTTGTAGAGTATATGATATAAGGATAGACATCACCAGCAGTTATCCTGACAAGTGATAATTTTAAAACAAGTTTACCCTGCTTTGGCTGGGAATTGAACATAAACACCATTTGTTGTTGTTGGAACCCCTCCGGCTGAATGCCAACGTGCCCTCTCGTTTTCGAACGCTTGGTGCACACTACGGTATCATACTCGTGTAGACAGACGTCTTGAACCATACCCCCAATAAATCTCTATAATAAATTAGACCCCCCCCCAAAAAAAAAAAAAAAATGGACGCCCCCAAAACCCTAACGGACCAGAACCCCCTCCCAAAACTCATAATCTTCGACCTGGACTACACCCTTTGGCCCTACTGGATAGACATGGGCCCAACCCCGCCCCTCTCCCTCGTCCCCTCCACAATCCCGCCGACCTTCCGTGATGCATTCGCGGCCCCATACCCCCTCTTTCCCACCACCATTCCCCTTCTCACTCACCTCTCCGCCGCCGGCATAAAGTTGGCCGTGGCATCCCGCTCTCCCACGCCAGCGCTCGCACTCCAGGCACTCGACATCTACGGTTTACGGCCCTTCTTTGACTTCCTCGAGATTTACCCTGGCAGCAAGGTTAGGCATATGCGCCGGCTGCGTGAGGGGAGCGGCGTGGAGTTCCGGGATATGCTGTTTTTCGATGACGAGAGTAGGAATAAGGATGTTTGTAGGCTGGGGGTTTCGTTTGTGCTTGTTGAGGCTGCAGGGGTTGATTGCGACTTGGTTGATGAAGGTGTTGGGGAGTGGAGGCGGGAGCGGGTTTTTGAGGGGGCGGGGGCGGGGGAGGAGGAGGGGGAGGAGGAGGAGGAGGAGGAGGAGGAAGAGGAGGAAGTGGTTTAATGGCTCTCGGCCAAACTTGGTTGTGGTTTTTTTGACACCGAAATGATACCCATAGTGCAGGTGACGGTGGATAAGCGTATTATCTGAAATTTTACAAAGCAAGAAATAAACAAAAGAAACAAAAAAAACTTCATTATATTATGCTGGTCTAAGATATCCTAGGTATCTTCTCTTCCGACACTTTTTACTGCACGTCCCCACTCACCCCGCTCCCCGTTCTAGATACGGTAGAATACAACATCTCACATGCCCGAGACACAGTATATACATACACATCACATGACTCATAAAAAAAGGGGGGACCTCCAGTCCCGCCCCTCTCCATAGCTCTTCTGCTCCTACACTACCGCCAAGTTAATAAATAAATCGATTAGTCAGACCTCTTCAACCCATCTATAGAACTTTTCCCCACTATCTCTTCCCCTTCATGGTCTTTGCCGTCGTGATCGGCCTTTGAATCGGTCTGTTCCAATGGAATGTACTCTTGCTTCCACTTGGGGATTAATCCGTCCGGAGCGGAATAGAGCCACGTCGCGGAGAGCACAATGCCGGCGCCGATCATGAACTATTGATCTTGTTAGCACATGGTGAATATATACTAAAGGACTAGGAGTGACCTACGCCCATAGTAACTTCAAAGTCAAAGTAGTAGATACTGGCAATGAAACTTAGGAGGATGCTTATACTCGTAGCAAAGTTCTTTGCAATGTTATCCGCATAGTTTACACAGAGTGCTACCACAATTCCACCGAGTGCCTGGCAGCCGATGGCAGCCCAGACGACGTTATTGTAGCCATCAAAGAAGCCCCTTTCCAGAATTTCCTTGCCGTCCTTTGCTACAACGCCGATAAAGAAGGCCGGAAAGAGGGAGTAGAACGACAGCTGAACATTGCGGACCCAGAGGGTGGTGTTTGACCCTTTGAGAACCTTTTCAAAGTACACACCCGCCAAACCGGAAAGCGTGCATGCCACGGCCACAGCTATCAAACCGATCGCCCGACTCATCTCTGGCTCCATAGTGTCATCGTCGATTCCCTCGTATGTTGCTGAGCGACGGTGCAGCTTGGATGTTGAAGACATCGAAGACGACTCAGAGACACTATCCGGAATAAGTTTTGCTGCAGCAGGCAATTGGACAATTGCAACACCAACAGTCAACATGATCAGTGAGACCCACTTCTTAGCAGTCAGATTCCTGTGCAACATCAGAACGCTGAAAAGCGCGGTGGTCAGGATCTTGAGCTGGTAGGTAACCTGAAATGTTGCGGCATCCAAGTTCGACACGGCAACGTACTGCAGACTATTCTGCAGAGTGTACAGACATGCCGGGATAGCCAACTTCCAATTATCCGGTCGAAAAACATCACCGCACAGGTGCTTTATAGAGCTAGCGACGGGGGTTTTGGGCCCATCGATCTTCCGTCGTTCAAGGTAAGCAACCCATATGGATATCGACAACTTCAACACTTCATTCAAGAACACGGCCGTCGAGGTAAAATACCGGCTTGCAGACGTCTTTGGCATGATCCGGGAGTAATGCATTATCTGTGATGGGATCGATGGTCACGTGAGCATGTATGCAAGGGACAGATCTTGAGAGGCATGAGGGGGAATGGGTGCATACGAGAATGAGAGCAGAATTTTGAAAAGTCAACTGTGAACGCCATTCAATTGTTAGCTGCGGTTTTACGGAGCTATTCAGTTAGGGTTCTCGTGACGAAAGAATGCGTACGGTAATGAGTGAAAGGTGTTTCATGGAGACGCCCATGAAGGAGGGCATTCCCCCCAAAGTTTCCGATACCATGATTGAAATAGTTTCAACGGGCGGGTAAGGTAGCGAGTAAGGTAATCAAACGGGTGTCCCGAGAGAAGCCACGAGATTCCAGGGGAGAGCGTGGCCGTCGAAATTGTTGGCAGAAGCTCGGTAGGGGCAGAATAAGGGGAAAGGAGGAAGACGGCAACAATAACGCGTAGGCGCTGATGATGATGATGATGATGATGATGATGAATAATGCTGAAAGGGGTAAAAAGAAGGAATGGGCAGTGGTATTTGGGTCACGGCGGTAAACTGATGTCGATTCCGGTTTTTTGTGATTTTTTTCGGTCCTTGTCCTGTTGTCTCTCTCTCCATGCCACCCGTATGTTTCCAGGGATGGTGAGCGTGCCAAGGAATCCCCAGAAAGTGGTATGGCGAAAGTGAGATGGAAGGCCCTCGTTCTGCAGTCTTTTGGCGCAGTGATTATGTGGTGGGGTTGCTGGCTGGGGGGGGCTAAAAATGGTGATGTTGAAGCCAAGGGGTTGAACTTTGGATGATGATTTGGATTAAGCTGCTGGGCTCTGCGCTTCCTTCCCTTGGTGTGTGTTACCAAGCTGTGGCTGCAAGTACCAGTAAGGGTTAGCACAGCGGCCCTTGACTGTGCCTGACGAGGCCATACCGGTGTCTGGGGCGGGCCCGCTGCTGAACCTCGACTTGATGGCAAATGCTGGTAGGATACCGGTATCAGCACTACCAGTACCGGTAGTACTATAGACAACTGTACCGTTGGTACCGGCGTTACTGTATCGAGATTCTGATGACGTTTTTCGGACCTTTCCTCAGGGGCGAGGCCTTGACAATCGCAGATCCGCCCCTAAACTTCTCGAGTACCCTGCCTTATCGTCGTTGCCGCCGGTATAGTGCTGTACTCGTACGGTACTCTCTCTCTCCGCCGGAGACTTTCTCGGATCGGCTTTGTCTGACACCCGCAATGCACCACACGCAATTGTGGACACACCACGGAAGGGAAGAGGCGATGAAAGCCCCCCGAGTACGGTACTCTTACTCGTACAAGTACCTACAGCTACTCATCATGCTCAAATATCACACGCCATACTGCCTTCCACCAAATAAAAGCTACTACGGTACGGCACTCTTCTCGCCACCGCCGCCTCCGAGAAAGAAAAAAAAAACACCCTATCCATACCAGCACAGTGCAGTGCGATGCTCTCGTACTAGTAAATGCTAGAATAATTGAGGTGATAACGCTCGCTAGGACGTCCAGAATTCCCCCCTTTAGATTATGGCAAGGGGAGAAAACACAGCAAGAAGATTCTCCCGAAGCCCATGATTGAGACAAACAAAAAGAAAAATACCATACCGGTATCGGTAGGCCTGTGCACAGCACTAGTTCTCGAGCAACCGATAACACAGTACTCGAGTACTTGGAGGGGCAACCCCAACGCCCTGGCCGGACCTGAATTATCGTACTCGAGCACGTATTACTGTTTTCAAGGTACAGTACTCGAGTACAGCACTCGGCTGCTGCACCCGTCCCCCCACCCAGGGGGCGGTACTCGAGTACTGGTAATCCCAACCGGCGGAGCGGTAAACGAGAACCCCGATTCGCTGCTAGCATTCTGCTTTTTACACGAGACAACAAGGAAGAACTACGGTACTGTACGAGTACTCGTAGAGATGTGCGAAAGGGATGTGCCGCTGTTTCCCTTCTATCACACCCCATTCCATTCCTTTTTTCCTTCTTCTTCTTCCTCCCCTTCTTCACCTTTGAATTAAATACCGGCTACAAGGATCCCTTGATTCGCAAATTGGCATCGCTGGGCACCGATTCGATTTGAATTTTTTGATGGATGCTAGACCAGCCCAACGCCAAGAGACGGAGGCCGCCCCGAAGCCTTGATCCACAGATTTGCGACTCGACTTTCCTGTTTGTTTAGGTTTTGGATCGCCTGTTGGTCGCAACCAAGCGCGGGATTGCCATTCGCCCCTTCTCACTCCCCACCTCAACGACGATGATGGCAAGTTTTCGGGTCATACCGTGACGCTCGTACCATACCGTATCCCACTCTCCCATCCCATAAACCCTTTAATGCCCTCTCAAACGCGCCCGTTTCCTTAGATGACTTCTTCTTCTTGAGAATGCCAGAGATCAGGAGCTGTGTGATACGGTATATGCAAGAATAAATATCCTGCCTGACAGGATTTTTATTGGAACAGAGTCCCCCATACATCTGGGACGTCAAATGTGTTTATTTTTTATGCACCGTAATCTATCGGCAGAAAAGTGAGGACGAGCATGGGGGGACTGGTTGGGTCCCCAGGGACTAGGTCATCGGTGGGCAGCTACCGGAGCATGCAACCCCGTCCCAGATCAAATCGCTCACTAGATTTGGGGGGTTCACATCGTACCGTCCGGCACAACGCGAGCGTGGCCGCACAGTTGGTCCATCGGAAGGTTCTCGAGTACCGTACCGTACTCGAGTACGGTATTGTACCACCATTCTTGCCTGTGATTCCACATTGATTTGCTGCCATTGTGGTTGGGAGGCACAGATGTCGTGGATTGCGCTACCCACCGACTCTTTATTCATATTTGGCAACGGTAATACTGTAAAGATGATAAGCTTCCGAATTCCAACCTTGTTGTGTAAGACAGGACGATTGCTTCGATACGGTATATACAGCTCGACCCACAGGCGTCTAGTACTCGAGTACCGGTACGGCGGAAGGGGTGGCCATGTGGATACGATATATCCAGGCCACTTTTATGGTAAGGATGCTGGAAGAGGGTCTGCCGTGGTAAGCTGGCTCAACGGTTCAACGGTCCAACGGTTCAACGATATCATGGCAGAAACAGGGTCGATCACTCCATGCAAACTGCTGTACCAGTACTTTACTGTACGAGTACCGTACTCGTATGATATGATACGTCACCCCGCCGTTGAATGCCGGATGCCCTCCAGACCCTTGCCTTTCCCTTCTCTAATCACTAATTATCATGGCCTATCATATCATACAATTCGCAATAATACCGGCTGCTGCTAGGGCATTGGAACTTGGAAGTATGATGCTCGAGTTCTCGTGGAAACCTTCTAGTGCCCTTCTCGAGTGCTGTGGGGCCTCCCGGATCCTATTGAGATGGCGATATTGTATGATACGGTACTGTATGTACCCGCAGCATTCTGACCGTCAATTGCATGCAGCTGTGATACCGGTATCATATGTATGATACCTCACGCCGTCAACCCTAGACCATGCCCGACGTGCGGTATAATATATTTTGTAGCACCTAAATACTATCGCCTTACCTTACATGAGAAGGGAGCTCAAGAGCTGCTGAAGTTTGTCTCGTATCATACCGCGTCTCCCCCCGCCTGCTCCGCGCCTGCGGTTTGCTCTGTTTGTTTGTACGAGTTCAATTACCGTACGGTACTCGTTCTATCTCTCTCTCTCTCCCTTCCTTCCTCTCTCTCTCCCCCTTTCATCCCCCCACCTCTTCCTTTATAACTCCCCACATAACCTTTCCTCGCATTGTTCTCCTCTTGGAATCACAAACTTCGTGAACCGTTCTTCGGTCTTCAATCCATCCCCATCCCCATCTTCATTCCTTACATCCTTCTAATACCCGCCATTCTCTTTCACCCTATCCGTTGCAAGTGCCGCTCTCGGCAGCGGTAATCAGACTCGTCAAATTCTTTATTTCCCACCACCACCACCTCACTTTTTTTCTTTTCTTCTGCAACTCAACGTTGATATTTGTACAAACCGCCGCCTACACAGCCTCCTCTCGCCCCGCTTCAGAATGCGCCCCCCCCCCCCTTTTTTTTTTTCCACTTCATTTTCCTCCTACCTACCCTGTGGAGTGGGACTTGCTATTAACTGCAGAAATTACCATATCGGTGAAACTCTCACCAGAAGGGGTTCGTTTCCGGTCCTCTGGTTTCAACTGACTACCAACAACCTACGGTATTCACATCACAAGGTCACGCATCTGGGCAACCCCTCCCTATCGTTCGTGTCTTGTGGTCAACAGGGCTCTTGGTAGAATCCAAGCCTCGCATAGGTAACATCCTTTGGGGCTGCGCCCTTTTCCCCAACATTATTTTTTTAAAGCGCGCTCTTCTAACGTGTCCGCCTTAGCTCTTGGCCTGGCGAATTGCTTCTTGGACTTGAGTGACACCGGACTGTTCGGAGACCGAAGACGTGTCTCCCCTTTCGGAGAAGTTTCTGTAGAGCAGACTTTCATTTGTATGGTCCAAGGAAATCTGCTGCATCCATGTGTGAGTAGTGTGTTGCATATCTCTGCCCAAGACATCCTTTCGTTACATTTGGCAGCCTTCTTTCTTTCCTTCCCTTCCCTCCCCCCTCGCCACCACCACCACCACCCTGTCACTCATCCCGGTGTTTCATCCTCACATATAAGTTGATGGTTCCCTCTTGCATTCTTTCTCCCAAGATCTTTTGCGATTTTTCGACCTACTCGATGATCCCGCTCGCAGCTGTTGCGCTCATTTTTACTACTGTATCTACAACCTTATTTCTTTGTTTTCGGATACCCGCACCCTTACTTTCGGAACAGCGAACGTAAAACTTCAAACTGAAGGATATTCAGCTAACAAAAACCGGCCTGGTGCCGTATTGGCACCATCGCTGGAACCTTTGGGCAGGGCAATTAAAAAGACGCTTCTCTCTAATCGCGCGTGGTATTCGGCGGATGTCTCCATCGGGAGATATCGAAGGAGGCTATCCTTCTAGGCAAAACTCGGAACATGGTCCTCTCTTGGATGGGCCGAACGGAAATGGCTGTGCCGTTAGCTATGGTAACCGAAATGGACATGCGATACCACGAGGACCCGGGAGGTACGCCTTCATTCGGCATGCATACTCCAAAGCGAAGGTCATTCTACTCAGCAACTATGTGAATGTCCTCCTAATCTTCGTGCCCCTTGGCATCACTGCGGGTATCATGAAGTGGAGCCCGACTGCGATTTTTGTCATGAACTTCTTGGCTATTATTCCTCTCGCAGCCTTGCTAAGCTTTGCCACCGAGGAGATGGCGCTCATGGTGGGGGAAACTCTGGGCGGGCTGTTGAATGCGACATTTGGGAATGCTGTGGAATTGATAGTTAGCATCGTCGCACTTACAAGGGGGGAAATCAGAATTGTGCAGGCTAGCATGCTGGGCAGCATTTTATCCAATATCCTTTTGGTATGTTTGCGTGTCGCTCCCCCCCCCTTCCTGCGGCGTTGATTCGTTGGATTCTAATTGCGCATATTTTATCTTATCACACAGGTCTTGGGAATGTGTTTCTTTTTTGGTGGACTGAAGCATAAGGAACAGAATTTTAACACCACTGTCGCATCTACCATGTCATCACTTATGGCGGTCGCAACATCTTCCTTGATAATTCCTGCAGCACTTTATTCGACGCTCTCTGGGTCCAAGGAGGCATCGTTTAAACTCATCCTTGATTTGTCCCGTGGCACATCTATAGTCCTATTGATTCTCTACGTCCTTTACTTGGGTTTCCAACTCGGCACCCACGCCGACTTATTCGCCGATCGGTCCAAACCTAACGACGGCGCTCGTCGTGAATCTGTCGAGAGCAATGACAGCGAGTCACTGGACCAGCAGCAGGAAGCTCTGCTATCGGGCGTTGAATCAGGGATTGTTTTAGTAGTGGTGACGGTTATGGTCGCGATCTGTGCGGAATACTTGGTTGGCTCAATAGACGGGATAGTTGCCAGCTCAGGTATCAGCAAGACTTTTATTGGGCTGATTCTGATCCCAATCGTGGGCAACGCTGCCGAGCACGTTACAGCGGTTGTGGTGGCTATGAAAGACAAGGTTTGTGCGACATCTTCACTATTACCCTATTTGAATGATAAAATTTCCCGCATTTGCTCTTTCCTTCACCTCATTTGTCATTTCCCTCTCCCTGCCCATAGGGGCACAATCATGTACCCCACGCGCGCGCCCCGCCATTTTTTCTGCGTTTCAGCCGCAGAGGGCTACTGCCTACCGAACCGGTGATGTGATCTCGGTTCCACGCGACGCCCTCGCCCCTGTCAGACAAATAATGAGCAATATTGCTCGGACCTGATACGCCCCGCCGGACCGGAGGAAATAAACATAGGCTAACCAGTGCTGTCTTGTATAGATGGATCTAGCCATTGGTGTCGCTATCGGCAGCAGCATGCAAATCGCCTTGCTGGTCACCCCGTTTTTGGTCATCCTTGGGTGGATCATTGGACAGCCCATGAGCTTGTACTTTCAAACTTTTGAGACAGTCGTGTTTTTTGTGAGCGTACTCATCACGAACTATCTCATCCAAGACGGGAAGAGTAATTACCTGGAGGGGGCTATGCTGTTAGGGATGTGAGTGACAAATGCCTTTTTTGTCCCTTTAGTTGAGCTTGGGCTGACAAGTACTATAGATACACTATCATCGCAATCAGCTTCTTCGTATATCCGGATTCGGCCGGTTCACTGGGTGGCATGCCTGGACAGCCATAATTTTTCTCGCTCGTGGCTCGACTGGTATCGACTAATTAAGCCTTTTCGAGAGCGAAGGAGAAAGGGAGAATGAAAGTAAAAAAAAGCAAAAAAACACCCTGCGATAATGTTACTCCTTGCAATATTTTTTTAAAGACAGAACACAAAGGGCCGAGATTCGCCCCGCCTAGTCATAACAACCTTAAGACCTGAAGCAGAAATAAAAGAAAAACAGGAAGTTTGACGGAAGAAAGTAGTTTTATCCGCCTAGCTAACCGAGGAGGTGGAGTTTACGAAAGAAAAAACAACGACGTTATTAGTTTCTTCCCCTCCCACCGAGGTCGGTTGAATATCTGGAACGCAAGCGATCCGCCTATCCACTCGATCAGGCCTGTCTAGCGGGAGATCTTAAAAAAATAATTATTGTTTATATACGCTATGCCTATTCTCTTATTTATTCCCTTGCTTTCTTTCATATCTCCCCTATCTCTCCCCTTCCTCCCATCAACCTCCCATCGAATGGTTCGAAAATCCCCTTCTTTTGCTTCTCATTCGCTTCTTGTAAACTGTATTAGCAATTCCCTATTTCCTTTTATCTCTGGCATTTTTCCATTCTTGTTTCCTTGGGTTCGTTGGTGCGGAGTTGGTCAGTTCAGTGTTTGGTAATCTAGCCTGGTCAGGTTAATACACATAACTCGTAAATAGGAACTAGCTGACTTGCCATGCGGGCGGGAAAGGTGTGGGCGTGGTCATGGAGTGGCATTGGTACCCTAGTTTCTTTATTTATCGAGATGATTGAATGTCACACTGTAGCCTTGGTCATATGGTGAACGGGTGCGCTGTGTTGTAGGTGCGTGTGAGTGGGGAGTTGCAGCTTTACAGTAGTATTCCAGGCTCTGATGACGCACGGTGATGGGGGTGGTCCGGGGGTACTACCGTATACCGGTATGATGCTGGGCACTTGAAAGAAATCCAGACTTTGTTGGTAATTCTTCTGCTTATATAATACATGTGAAATAGTGGGGCTTGACTATCTTTAATACTCACTGGTATGATACCTGTATTATAAAACAAGCTCGAAAAGGATCGTACGGACGGTTGGAGGTTTTTGAAAATTATCCTTGTGTTGGTTTTTGGGTAGTTTCCAATGGCTGGCGCCATACTCGTAAATTACATGAATTCTATGCTCGATAGGGGGACGAGGCTTAGATGGAAGCTGTGGTACCGGTATTTGAGCGCAGTGCTGTGATTTCTAGCACAAGGCACAGTGGTATCACGTTTTGCCTCGCCTGGCGTGGGGGAAGGGTGATTTGGTTTACTCGAGTAAAGTGCGGAAGCGGGGGGGAGTATGATATGATAGAAATCGAGGTAAAAAAAAAAAAACCTAACCCAGGTGCACACTGCACATCCTACCATGATCTTCGTCCCACCACCCTATTTCCGATGACAACTACGGCGAACGAACTGTGGCAGGACAAACTCCCCCGATTTCAACAGTAGTATCAGCACAGCCTACGATGTCGCCACCAAACATACTCCTCATCCCTACCACTGCTACCACCGCCCTGCGAACACTACGCACAAGCCCAAGCATACATACCCGCGCACTCTCCTCCCCCTCCACCACCGGCATGGTATACCATCCCCCTCGGCCAAAACCCGTCCACAAACCGAATCCCGATCCCAGAACCCTCCTCGCAAAGTACGCCGAGCACCCAACGGGCTCCATCTACCGCTGGGAAACCCCGACACCAAGCCGCATCCAACTCAGCACCGCTGTGAGATTCTTCACCCGCCACGAGCCGCAGCACCTCTGGTCGGCCGCCGAGTTCAAGCGCATAAGCTTCGGGACAGCCCCCGAAGTGGCCTTCCTGGGTCGTAGTAACGTGGGCAAGTCCTCGCTGCTGAACGCCCTCCTGGACAAACCGCTCGCCTTCACATCCTCCAAGCCGGGCCATACGAAGCTGCTGAACGCGTACTCCGTCGCCGGCGGTCGGGGCGTACTGCTGGACATGCCGGGCTACGGTCACAACTCCCGCGCGGAGTGGGGGGTGCAGGTGATGAAGTACCTGCAGCGGCGGCGGGAGCTGCGCAGGGTCTTTCTTCTCGTCGACGCAAAGCACGGCTTCAAACCCTTCGACCGGCTGATGGTGCGGACCTTTGCGATGCACGGTATCCCCTTCCAGGTCGTACTCTCCAAGGTCGATAGGATGCGTCCAGATGAGCTGATCGGGAGGTTGGTCCAGGCGCGCGCCGTGCTGCAGGGGGATGACTGGGAGGGTCAGGGCGAGGGGGATGATTGGCGTGCCGCGAGAATGAGTTGTGGCCTCGGAGAGATTATCGGTACCGCTGCGAACCCCTCTAAGAAAAAGAGAAGCCGCGTTGGGATTAACGACCTTCGATGGAGTGTTGTGGTTGCTATGGGACTGGACGAGAATGTTGACTTGAAGTCGAACTTTGGCTCACCCGTCGTGGACGTTGACATACTCAGCAGTGATGGAGTCCTCGGGAGGGAGGAGATGACGTGGAATGATGTTGGGCAGATTGGTTATGACGGAGTGGATTTTGGAGGTGATGGTGATGGTGACGGTGATAGTGGTGGCGGCAATGCCGTTTATAAAGATTAGAACCCCACCTCCCTCTTCCTTCCGACCCAAGGAGCCAATCTTGGAGAGCCCGGATTTGTCACAAGAACTCACTCAGTTAAAGATATCACCGCGCTGTCAGATGTAAATATTATGGTAGCGGAAGATTGATCGATCGACCCGACCATCCGCTAAAGGAACAATGAACAGAAACACAAACTCGATATATATCCCACTTTATAGTGACGTCGAACACGTGAGCGGGAAGCCCATTCTAAATAGCGATCTTCCAACAACGCCGTCGCACAGTACACTACAGGGACAGAATTAGTGTAATAAACTGCGGAGGGGCGGGAGCTTACAATATTCGTGAGTATAGTAGGCTAGTTAGCTGAGTTGTACTTTGTATTGTAATATATACCATGCTGGATATTACTGTATATTTTGAGATTTGCCGGAGTTGTACAAGTACAGTACGTGTTCGTTGTTTTTAGTATGTATAATAATAATAATATGTAGAAAGGAGGAGGAGGAGGAGGAGGAGGAGGAGGAGGAGGGGATCAATAAATAAATAAATTTGCTTGGGGAGGGGGGGTCGATTGCACCAGACACTAAATTACTCTATTGAAATCCCCTTGAAGGGGTGTGCAAATAAAGCTAGAGAGTTCGGTTTTGACTGGGATCTCTAGGGATCACTCGCTCGATTAGGTATTTTGGCCAAGTATGCCTGTATACTGGTGGCTCGTTGGCAGTATGTGAACACTCAATGTGGGGGAAGGAAGGAAGGAAGGAAGGAAGGAAGAAAAAAGGGAGGGGATATGTTATGCTTCATATTTATTAGTAGGGTATATGATTAGATTTTCAAAGTGGGGACCCTTCTTAAGGGCGGGCAGGCAGGCGGACAGGGTGTGGTTATGCGCCGCTTCTTATTTTTCTTCTTCTCTTTTGCAGATATAAAACATGTCACGAGTATTATAAACCTTTTTACCTCTCTCTTTCGTGAAGATAAAGTTTTTGGTGAAGATTGAGAGAGGGGAGGTTTTTTGCTGGGTGTTTAGCGTCGTTATGTGAACCTTCTGAGTGTGATGCTTGGATAGGGTCTTTTGTGGGAAGGAAAGAACGATGGAAAATGGACTGTCTCTTTCCGGGAGTTCCGACACCTCCCCTGGAAAAGTAATGGGCTACATATAGTTGTGGTTTTTAGTCCGTAAGAGGCTTTCCTTTGGTTTTCTTTTCTCCTCTTTCGTGGTAAAGTGGACTAGAGTTTGGAAGCAACGGGAAAATACTGCTGAGCAATTGGTATGATAATAAGGAAAGATAATATGCTTAAAGGTTCAATCTACAAATATGATTACACTTCTGAAAAAAGATCATAATATTCCCCCTCGCCATCCTTGTCAAAAAAAAACCTCCAGGGATAAAAAAGTCGGTGGATTAGACGGTTTTTTGCTCTATAGACTCCCCCGGTTGTCCAGTCTAGTAGCCCAAGATGATGATCACTGAGGGTGATAGAACATTTGGTGGGTTGAAGTTGTTGTTGACCATATCCTGAAACTATCGCGCACTTATGAATGGGGGTATGATATGTATAATATAAATATTAATTTGGTGTATCGTATCATAATTATTCAAAAGGGATGGTGTAAGAAAGGAGGAGGATTCTCTTTGGTCTATTCAGCATCGGCATAATCCCGCTTTTGAGGAAGGAGGGAAGGAAATCATCTAGTCCTGTTTCGAGTTAAGGTTCTTTTGGGATGTTTCCCCCTTTTCTCCTCGTTTTGTGCTTGCTTCCCCGTGAGTGGAAGATTTAGCATGCTGTCCCTCTCACTCGCTCCTGGCATGGGGACCGGGAGAACGGGGATTTTTGCGAATCCAAGACGGAGAGGGGGGTTGGAGGGGGCTCCTGCAATATCTATTGGTGGCGGTTCTCAGCACCTGGCGGGTGCGGGATATGGGTATCAATTGACAGGGGTGGAGTTGAGTTTGGAGTTAGGAGATGAAGTTTACTATAGTTAGGCTATATAATATCACAGAGTATAATACTGCGCAAATGGTCTTGTATCATTACAGTACGAGTAGTGTATTGCATTTACAACCAAGAGCTAGACAAACTTCCCCAGCCATCCGCACACCACCACCGCCACCAAACTAATCCGCATCCCCACACTCCCCCTCCCCATCCTCACCCCCATCCTCCACCACCACCTCCTCCAAATCCATCCCAAGAACCCTCCTCAACTCCTCCGACACCGGATAAACCCTCTCAACAGGCCTCAGCCCCTCCGCCTCCTCAATCCTCCCCTCGGCAACCAACCCCCCAATCCTCCTTGCCAGCTCGGTGACATCCTCGATCCCGACAACCCACTCACTGGCCCACTTCTCGATGATGCCCTTGCCAACGCCGATCTGTATGCTCCTGTGCTCCAGCCTCCCGATGGCCACGCTCCGCTCCGGGTCCCACTGTATGCGCACGTCCCCCTTCTTCGTCAGGTGGCCGAGTGAGAGTACGTGCTCGAAGGCTTCGCGCGGCATGGTCAGGGCGAGGATGTGCGATTGGTGGGCGGTCTTGGCGGCGTAGCCGGAGCGGTACATCATCCAGTTCCAGCTCGGCTTGATCCAGGTCATGCGCGTTAGCTGGAAGGAAGGGGAGGAGATGAGGGATTGGTTGGCTACGGCGGGGAGCGCGATGCTGGGGTGGTAGGCTTGGTAGAGGGTTATTGTCGTGTCGGTGTATTGGGCGCGGATTTCGCGGTAGGGGGTGGACATGTTGCGCTTGGGTGTGGGTGGTATGGTACCGGTAATGAATTTCTTGATGAGTCTCCTCTGGTATGGCGGGAGGATGGATACGGTAGGCAGGTAACTTAGTTGTTATCGTGGTCTTATCTATTCCCTGGTGGCTTTGTGTTGAGATTCGTTCGGCTACTATGAGACCTACTGGGACGAGAATGCAGCCTTTTTGAGAAACTAAAAACAGGATAAAGAAAAGAAAAAGAATGATGTGTAGAAGTTGAAGACAGGTAAAGCATTAAGCGGTTTTTCATAGATAGCGCGGTTGCTCTGGTACGGTCCTCGCAGTAAGATCAGTCAGGTGCTTAGGTGTGTACGTCATCCACACCACAAACACAGAACTTTGCGCATGTACATAGTATCGACTATCACAGAGGTCTCATGTCTCCAGTGCCTTCAGTTCTCGCTAGTGGTATTTCCTAACACCTTCCCTCCTGAACAAGACCCTGATATAGTTGTATGAAAAAGAAGAACGAAATGTAAAAAGGAAAAGAAAAGAAAACGAAAGAAAGCAAAGTCCACCCAGGTATCATCGGGCACCAGTAAAACCCTTCCTACAAATTGTCTCGGAAGGGAAAGGTATACCCTCAACCC
>Ga0307509_10001224_pt1 | contig 43491 bp, 62 predicted proteins | sample 10_EM_MG_FD_202245 | JGI IMG/M metagenome (GOLD analysis project Ga0307509, IMG submission 202245) | Populus trichocarpa ectomycorrhiza microbial communities from riparian zone in the Pacific Northwest, United States - 10_EM | ecosystem: Host-associated > Plants > Roots > Unclassified | place...
ACGTGATATATTATGACAAAATACATGAAAGAGCCCTAGCTCCTTAATGTGGGACTAAAAAGTGTGCCAAGCCTGCGTCCCCGTTGCTATAGACTTGGGGGACGTTATAGACGGCCAGAACCATACCTTGACAAATATCAATTAACAGTCGCTCTGTTTGGGAGGTTAACAGCAACCAACCTATCATACCGTACCTGGACATTCCCCTTGTATCATAACTAGCCAAACTTTAAATCCCAATATTTCTATGAAAAACTGGAGATATTTTTATTTTCTCTCCATCAGTGTGTAGAAGATCGCCCCACTCTATCACCTACATAATAGAGCCATTATTCTCATTAGACCTGTGGCTGAAAATGCTCTGGTGGTTGAAGATGGACCATATTTTCTTGGCAAAAAACCCTTCCCAACCCATTCTTAGAGATTGAAACGACCGACTGACTAGCTACGTGCAAGCCCTTTGCCAGCACCAGTAAATTTATAGGATAGTACGATACTGCCTTCCGGGAACAAGACGAACCCCCCCAACCATCCCCAAATACCATGCCATCCCCCACGGCGGGCGTTAGGCTCGAGTGCGCATCCTCGTTATGCCGCCACTCACAGGCCCTATTATTATTATTACGCCACAGGATCTCTATCGCACTCTGGTTTTTAACTTACTGATGAATATCAACTTCTCCATATCTACCTACCCCACCCCTTCCCTACCCCCCCCCCCCCACTCCTTTCCCGCTCAAGAATACCTACCTAGATTGCTGGCATGATGGTAGACGGAGGGCGGTAGTGGCGCACCAAAAAGCCGCGCGGTTTTCGCGATGTACGTTCCTGACGTTTCGCCATTCTGGAGAATGTGATGGTGGCGGAGGGAATGCATTCTGATTGCGGTACAGTACTTGAGTGCTTGGGTGAAAAATATCGAGGTTGCCTATCACCTCCTTTTCAATGCTAGAATTGTATTCTAGGTGGATACGGTACTGTTGAGGAAAACGAGGAGAGTCGAGAATGTTTGTGTTTATTTTTTTCCCTCTCCTCTCCCAGTTTTCACCCTATGTTATGGTAATCGGTGCACTGATTCGTGTATACCTGTAATCATTAATTGGCTTTATTGATTCCCCGAGTGAAGAACGAAAAAAAACATAAAAAGTGATAAAATATAAAATAAAAAGGGTAGTGTGAACCGTGAACGCCCCCCAAGTGATGTATATAAGAAACACGGAAATGAATAGGAAGAAGGGGAAAGAGAGGAAGACAAAATCTAAACTGTATCATACATTGAAAGATCTCGGATCATGTAGAGAAAAGTTAAGTAAGCAAGCTGTAAGTGGACCCAAACAATGTATATACAGTACAAAAGTACTCCGACAAGAGACACAAAGATAAGCGAAAGAGGAAAAAGAAAAAGAACAAAAAGAGGGAAGAAGAGGAAGGGACATAGAAGAAAAAGAAATGTATCCTGAACACTACACTTGGAATGGTCAATTTTAAAACTAGTTTCCATCGGCCGGGAGGTCAAGCAAATGACCCATCTGAGTAATCTATTCCGATTCGTCAGCTTTCTTCCTCTCCCCCTACACAGTACCAGACACATATCATACCTTGGTTCTCAAATAGTCACCCACCTCCTTCCCAGTCACCCCGCCCTTCAAATTCTGCCATGCAAGTGGAATCATAGGCACTCTCTCCACTACCCTAACCTCCTTCCCCGGCCCCTCCACAGCAGCAATCTTGTCCGGATTATTCGTGAGGAGCCTAATATTGACCGACTCCAGATCCATCAATATAGCTGTGGCAAGGCCATAACTCCTCGCATCGGCGGGATGCCGAAGTATGAGGTTCGCCTGAACCGTATCATTTCCTAGGTCCTGGAGGTTGTATGCCTTCAGCTTCTCCCCAAGGCCGATACCGCGGCCCTCCTGGCGGAGGTAGACTACGACTCCACCAGCCGGGTCCAGAGACATGAGACGGGCAGCCTCATCTAGTTGTTCGCCGCAATCACAGCGAGCAGACCATGCGATTTCGCCTGTGTAGCATTCCGAGTGGATGCGAACGAGAGGAGTAGTGCGGGTGTTGCTTTCTCGGGCGGTTAATTTGGTTATGGGAGCCATGTTGGAGAGAGATGTGGAGGAAGCTGCGCGACTAGGAGCCTGAGAGGAAATTGGGGAGTCATCGACACGGGAGGAAGTACGACCAGGAAAGAGTCTACCTGTGTATGCGCCTCTGATCATACGGTCCAGTTCAGTCTCCCCTTCACGCGGAGCGTCGAGGGATCTAGAGCGGATTTTGTTCCCGAAAACAATGGCTAGATGTTCTTTATTATCAATGCTATTTTGATACAAGTGGAGAAATATTTCGGTTCCAGTGGTGCTGTGGAGAATAATCTATCAGTGTTTCCTTTTTCCGTAAAAGGCGGATTGTGAGGTCGGATAATTACGTCGGGATCCTAGCTCTAACTATGCAGTTGACCTTGGGCAACTCTTCCATCAACTTTGGTGGGTTTTTACTGGCCACCGGCCCTATGAGTGGCGTACTAGGAGTGGTGGGAGGCGTAAACGCTGGACTAAGAATTGAAGGAGGAACCTGCCCCTCTGGGCCTAAAATCATTGCCGAGTCTGAGCGAGGCATGGGATTCATAGCCAGAAGCGTAGGCGAAGCATGAGCCGGTGGTGTAATGCTGCTCGTTGATTGATCGATGCTGGAATTGGACCCAGAGAAGTAGTAACCGTTTCCAGCAACCTTCGGTTTAGGAGAGTATATAGAAATAGAATCAGAGCCGGGCTTTCTAGGGGACTCTACAATCAAAGCTGAGGGTGAGGTATCGGGGGAACAGTTAGTTTCAGGAGCCGACATTCTGCACGATGGTGTAAATATTTAGGAAGGGTATGTGTGTGTCGTTCGGATAATATGCAGTGGTATCAGGAAACAATTGAGGCCCGGGACTGAGCAGGAAAGGATTGAGAATGGGAGGGAGCCCTAAGTGGCAACGGTAGACTCGAAAAAGGGTTATTATGTATTTGGTAACGAGGAAAGTTCGGGGGTAAGTGGAGAGGGGTGACGATGATGATGGGGAGGTGGGGCGCAGAGTAATCGAGAGGTGAGTGAGTAAGCAAAGCAAACTAAAAAATAAAAATAAAGGGACCATCTTACGGAGCGAAAAAGGTTAAACCCGCTGTCTGAGATGGGCATCCTAAGCCGAATTTTCTGATTCGCCCGTGATCCAAATGGGCCGAAATAGGGAATAACTCCCTGAAACAGAATAAACCCATAAAACCCCACCAAATACCTAGACTGAACCACTTTAGTTCTATTCAACATTATTCATCCAGATCAGCGTCATGGGGAAGACATTTTCTCCGCAAGAATTACTTCTTGACGAGGACTCTGTCTGCTCTGTTTTGTCCCTTTCTACTTTTTCTGGTGTGGAGGGTACCGGTACATTGGAGAATGGGGACTGGAGGATTACAAAATGGTCATCCAATGCATCTCCTCTAATCATCGGTAATACGACCGTAATTCCATAGGCCGAGCGATTGTTAGGCATGCCATCCTCAGTACCAATGATTGGGCTTCCCAACATTAATAAGCGCACCAAGCGCAGCGGCATGTTGGATTCAAGCTATATTTGTAATATTATGACACTGGTATCATCAGCCACCAGCATTGTATCAACCAGTACACTGGTATCAACCGTACTCGAGTAGTCCGACAAAGTGCCGACCGAACTTTGGGGTTTGGCCTCTGGATCTCTCACACCGGTTCAAGGAGGCTGACAAACAATACTAGTGCGGTATGTTCCGACTGGCACTCTTACGGTCCTCTGCCGAACCGACAAATATGATAAAGTTATCATACGAGCACAGAACAACTATCCATTTGAGCACAATACTTGTACAAGGGTTTGACACCTAACCCTTTGGATAAAAGAGAAAGCTGGACATAGCTGACTGGCATGATATCATACATATCCTATCATACTTGTTAAATATATAATAATAATATCATTATATAAGAATCAATGTAATGGTGAGCAAATTATATATCAAAGTGGTATTTTAAAATATAAAAAATATATTGTTAGCTTACTAGTTAGATAATAGTAGAATAATAACATCATAATTATTATTTTTTCAAATTTATTTCATGATATTGAAATTATTGTTCTAAATCTAATAAGATTAGCAGTAATTACAGTAGTTAGCTAGAACTTGACAGGAAAGATACCAAGAGAAGCACTTAATATTAAATGGAAGATGATAACTATTAAATTTTTGAGGAAAATGAATAAATTTTAAAATATGTATGAAAAAGTAAAGAATAATATATATTCTCAAGTATTTTTCATGCTATGATACTATTACAAGCATTAGCATACTCAATCTACAAATTTATATCTTAATTCAAAATATTGTTTGTTTTGTACTTTTTCAAGATCTTGTTACTAATTAGGTTATAAGACTATTTTAAGTGTATCATACTAAAAACAACCAGTTCTCCTATCAGCTATTTATCTTACATCTATTCTCTAATGTTGAGGCATTTTTACAAGAAACTACTGTTGCATACTATCAAAGTCAATCTAATTCCCACATCTTTACTGTATGCAATTGCGGGTTTTTTTAAAAACGCATTAAAATTACAAAAACATCTCACTGTAAACTCAGTCATGTTTACAATGGTTAAAAACATTACAAGCATTCTGAGCTCCTCTATCTACGTATTCACAAAATGAACTGCTCTTGCATACCTTGTGAGTTCAGGCAAAGGGGTAATTTTTGACTGTATGCACTAGCAGTTCCTTTTGAAAACACTTGGACATTTCCATCACAGTTGTTACCTGTCACTCGCTGCATGCTGGGGTCAGGCCGAAATGCTGGGGAGTCCCTTGTGGTAAAAGAGAAAAGAAAAGAAAGCAAAAGAAAGAAAAAGCAAAAGGAGGAGTGCCGGCAACGTCCTTGAATGGATCACCATGCGCAGTACTCTGCCGATCAGGCCTACAACCATGGGATTTTGGAATTGAGTGTGCTTTGTCCGATATGTTTTGCATCTGAGTGTGCCTGAACAACGGTCTCGTTCTGGTAAGCTTGAACTGTTGCTGCACTTGAGGCAGCACCCCTTTTGTGCTTTTACCCTCAATCAACGACTGACTGGTTATCATCGCAATTGCAACACGGCAAACATGACCGGTCTCTCCCCCCTTACTTCCAGTCGATTAGCCAATCCAATGGCTTCGGACATTATAACCAGGAGATTCTCAGAGAGATATTTTCTTGCCCCATAAATTGCATTTTTCAAGCCCTATGACGAGGATACCAACCGAACCAACGAACGGCCGCCCTGTGACTGCCTATGCTGTCCCGCCATATAATTATAAACCCCTCCTCTCTTTTCCTCGCCCCTCCCCTTTCCGTCCCTTCCCCCTTTATCATCCCTTCCCTATCTCTCATACCCCTTGATTTCCCACTTCTCCTCTTTTTTTCCTCTCTCTTGTGTCGGTGCCTTCGCACCGGCCACACCCGTCACTCATCATCCGACTCAATGCCTCCCAACCGTAAGAAACGTCGAAGATTGAAACCCGGTCGAAGAGAATGGATCAGAATCAACAGATCATCAACCATAAATTATTGGCTGACAACTTGATGTTGATCAACCAAGCGATCAAGAAAATTTGGTTCTCTGGGGGGATTTGAGCCATCATTTGAAGGCGGGGGCGGATTCCTGGCCCTGTGCGGGGTGTTTAGGGACTCGTCACTGTTGATAAGAGCCTTGGGCTAGTCACTGTTGATAGAACTGCCTGGGACTCGCATTTTATTAACCACGCTTGTTCCTATTCGGAGAACCTGTTACTGCCGATAGCGTTGCACACAGGACGTCGTGTCGGCCAGGGTTTCCTAGGGGCTGGTCACCATTGACCACCGGACCGCCCGGCTCAACTTTGCCTGTTCTTGAAACAGTCGAACTTGGATCAACTTCAATTGTGTGACCGTCTGAGATTTGCTCCATGCAGTATGAGTTATGGAGAGGGCGGGACCTGGCAATTAAAGTTAAAAAGAATAAAACCTGGGTGACAGGGTCATGGTCCGGTGAGACTGGTAATACCCCCACATTAGACTGTTTTTATCACCGAGATCCTAATTCAATTATCCTTATTCATCAGCGTCGTCCCAACGAGCCTTTGTTAATTGCGGATCGGGTCGTTTGCCCCGTTCAATGCTCCTTTGTGTTCGTCCCATCGGAGCGCGGCCCAATCCCATGTGCCCTAGACCTTTGCTGTTTGGCGAACCAGTAGAGCTCGGCCCCAGTTATCGAGTATGCAATTGCAACGCGAACCCAGATTTCCTTGAGAACTAGACCACCAGGACTTCTCAGCATTCGGCTTCTCCGTCCATTACGGGCTTTTCTGACCATGAATGGGCTCTTCCACCCATGCATTAGGCCTTCCGAATCTGTATCGGCTTCTCCTGAATCGCATGGGGCCTGGACGGTGGCGTTCTACTAGAGATCGGCTTAATGAGCCCTAGCGGGTGATATCAAGTTGATTTCTCCATCGAAAGGTTTTCGAATCTCCGGATTTAGGCTCATTAGAACACCGATCGACCGGACGAGTATCGCGCTCGCTCCTGGAAACAGCGGACTGGATGGATTCTCCGTGAGCCATCATGAATGGATCGCCGAATGGATCGCCGGCATGATCAATATAGCAAAGAAACTGGTTGTGGCTCAGTAGATTTATCTAAAGTCAGTCCCCGCTCAGCACATACTACTATTTAAGCTAACGATCCCAAAAGACATTCAGAAACTTTTGACACTATTGGATAATCCGCAGGGCACCGCTAGTGACTTCTAAAAGCATAGCTGTATATACAACCAATGATGGACGTTATTTCGAAATCTTTTATGGATAGACGTTACGAAGGAGTCACACTTCGGCGACTCTTTTGCCAAGTCACTTGGGCTGAGGAATTGTTTTTATTGGTGGAGGAAGCTTTACGATTGAGGAGCAATATCTCCTTGTCAACGGTCAGGCGCCGGAAGCCTGAGCCTCCAAATAGGCCTAGTTGTCTTCAATAGGGTTTTGTGAGTACATCCTTGAAAGTTTTGATCATAAAATGCCACATTGGCTGACAGTCATAAAGGGTTCATTCCGTTTGACCGCTTTTCAATCTTCGACGTTTCTTACGGCTGGAGGATGCATTGAATTGGCTGATGGAGGTGTGAAGGGAAGGGTAAATAGGTTGATGTATTTTATAGCTGGCTTATAAAGTAGATAAACTATTTTCCCATTGATGGGTTTGGTCCAGGAAGTGAACATAATTCTCTGTTTGGACGAGCCCACTATAAGCGCCGGCTCGGATTGGGTAGGGGGTAATATACAGTACGGGGACGAAAAGTTTCGTCTGACACCCGGTTTTACACCGGATTTAATGAAAAATGGACGTTTTTAAACAGGCAATTCCGAACACTTCTTGCATCAAAACCCTTCAAACCCTTCAATTAGCTAGAGAATCACTATTCATTCAGACCCCTCAAAGCAGAGGCCCAAGGGATCGAAGCTGTCTTTGCTATTAATGATTCAGTCAACTGGTCTGAAAGTTACCTAAAAATTTGTATTGGGCTCAATACAAAAAAGTACTGTACATAGCAACCAATGTCTAATACTTAAACTTTTTCTCCACTACCGTATTTTATAATATTTTATAATTCCATAATATTCCTCATGTTATACACATGTATGCTGATACACTACCAAGTTTTTTTGCAGATTCTCATTAGCATTGTGCTATGAGAGAGTGTGGTGAAGGTGGCTACTTTTGGTGTAAAAAGGGCGTCCGACGAAACATTTTGTCCTAGTCCTCTAAGTAATATAGATAGACCTATGTTAAAATGCTAGCACACTATATCTTATTGAGCCCGTAAATATTCCACCCCTGATGACCCCCTCCCCATACCTCAGGCTCCAGCCTTTACCTAGAGTGTCAAGAACACTTAGACCCTTGTTTCACTTTGTTTTGTTTTGTTTTGTTTTAGCACGAGTGTGTTGTATGATACGAGGCCATCAACAAAAATCACGGGTAGTGTTAGGCTTTTTTCACTGAAAATAGCCATATTCATGACCCTCCAACCACTACTCTAGCAAAGCAATCCAAACCAAATCTTCATCTATCATACATGTGAAATAATTCCCTGGATTTGCTTTCCAGCACTTTAGGGCTCTGTACCTAAGCTGACTGAGAGAGATCGTCAAGAGAGCACTGGCAGGTACATTGGTCTTGGCGCAATTTCTGACTCCTTTTTCGTGTGGGTAATGACAAGGCCCGGCAATTATCATATTTCAACTATACAATACCGTATTGAATGCCAAGGGTGGCCAACAATTATTTAATGATCTGTGAGCACTCAAGGAGATATTTGAAGGAATTTTTTGGTCGATATAATCAATTTTTCCTTTTCCTCTTCCTTTTCTTTTTTTCCGGCTTCAGAATGTATTATATGGAGAGTGCGGAGATGACTGGTTCTGGTGGTGACTTACATGGCATTCTACAGGTGATTTTTGTCTCTAGCCCAGCACAGCAGTAGGCAGCATATGCCATGGTCATAAGTCGAGTAAAGCCTTAACCAATACGGTTTCATACCGGAGTTACAGAGTGAGGAACACTGCATACTTTTGTACAGCCCTCCGCGGCTAGTGCTTGTGAAGGGAGTAGTTATCATATTATTATGGTGGCGTAGGGCGAGTGAGAGAGCAAAGGAGAGAAATCACATGATCCCACCCCATGAGCACAGCATAACGAGCCAAGGGAGTTAGTCTAACGAGGGGGTGAACAGAAATAAGTTATACGCGGTGGGGGTATTGCGCCAGTACTATGAGATGCCGCTTGGTCGGTTTTGTAGGGTATTGTGCAATACAATGCAGACAGGTCTTGGATCAACCAATATGTTCGATCTCACGAGGGGCCTTCTAATGCCTAGTCCACCGCTAGCCACTACGACCTTCTTAGTAAATCATGAGCACACATGGCAGGAATACATTCACCATGGGGTGTTTCTGAATGGGGGACCTCGAGAGGATACTCGCCAGGAGACAGAAGGGGGGGGGAGAGGGGTGCCAGATGTATTTGGAGAAGTTAAGGTCGCTAAGGTGAGAATAGTTGTAGAAGCAGAGACTATTCGGTAAAGAATAAAAAATTTATCAAAGATAGGGAAAGGGGAACCAGTGTACCAACCCAGTACTGTAAAGTAGACAGGTATCATATAATACTGGGGAAATGACATGAACCGGCAAAAGGCAAACAAGTTGACAACCCTCAACCACAGTTTCCAACAAAGGGAGACTGCTTGTCGGACATGCAGCATCACTCGCTCTGACGGGATAGACTCACTTGGTAAGCCAAGGTCTAGATCTCCCCTTTCCCGCATTATTCGACTCCGGATAGACCCCTATTACCACAACGAGGTCGGGAATTACCTCCGGGAGGGCGTTGGACCTAGCGTCGACTACTATCCGCCAATAGCGCATCATGGTGGAGATATATAGCAGTTAACACAGCTACAGTACGGCTCATGTTAAGCTGATTTTGTTTTATTTGGGGCGCTTTCCGGTGGCGGGGTACCACTCCGTCATAAGTTTCTCTCCCGAGATACTTGTGGTCGGGGGACTGCACAAGAATCAATTGCCCGGGCTATTCCCTGTCACTCGTATAAAAGTCGAGAAATCTCAAGCTTGGGCTGGAGACCGATATTTCTAGCCATGTTCGCAGTGTGCCTGATCCATTTATGGGAGACTATATACTACTACGGCCCTGTTAATGTATCACATGCAATCTTCTGACTTTTTTCTTCTTTCTGGTGACCTCAGGCAGGGACCCGGTGAATTCCGGGGGGGGAACATATCGACAGGACCGCCAAAGAAAACAGCAAAGTTGCCGTCTTCAAACGGTTGTGACGCCTACGGTATGTACTACCGGTATACGACTCATTCCGTCTCGTGTAAATAAGCAACAACTCTGTTTGCTAAGTGCCCAAGACCGGGAGAGTGGTTGTGTTCGGCCATAGAACGATGGAAGTTTCGCATCCCGTCCGCTCTGCGGTAAACAAGCATCGTATCGTTCGGTTAGTACTGCAGTGGGTGACCATGTGGGAACCCCGAATGCTGAACTCTTTTTGAACTCCTTTCGGAACCCCCCCACCCCCCTTTTTTTTCTTGTAGCCTGGATAATGCGTCGTGGTGTTTGGTTACGAGGTTAGGAGGGGCTGACCCAGCGGTGCAGTGAGTGAGGGCCGCCCTTGGTGATCAGTTGAGAACTGTGGTAGAACAACTCCTAGAACTTACGTTGGTAATCGTCGGCGATTTACCAGATAGCACACAAATATTTTTTTTCAGTACAATAGCTCCAGTCCGGTTACGATAGCTCCATCGAGTGATAAGCAATGAGGGTGGGTTAGGTTTAACTTTGGGCTCCCGGAGTGGTTTTTATTTTTTTAAAAAAGCAAGTCTCATAAGAAGAGACACCCCGACCTAGGCATCCGAGGGCCTTCCTTTGCCAGCGGTGGGGAGTAGCCCATAGGGACAGATCTTCAATATTGTCAGCAGTACCAAGGATTGCCAAGAGAAGCAAAAATCTGATATACCGTATAATAATAATTGCCCCATCATACTCGATAGTGTTCATCAATCTTAGCGAAGATGCAATAAGGATAAATTCGCGATAATCATAATTGGTATCTACAGTACTCCTCTTCTGATTAAACAATTTCTCCTGAGTCAAGATTAATTTTTTTAAAGGAAACCCAACAGTGTCGGGTTGAGAGGATATATCCTATGGTAGTCAAACCCCCATGCTAAAGAGTAAAATTCATGCCAAGACTGCTGTCGATATCTACGGTAATCCCTGCCACATTTGGCAAGATCTTGATAGTTTTCGATAAGATAAGGGCTGATAAGTGCACGGCGAACAAAAAGGGAGATCCGTTCCGAGGGGCTGCTTAGCCCGAGGTACGCAAGGGAGGGAAGCAGTCCCGCCACCCCGCCATCCGTTTCGTTCATCATTTCCCACCACGAAAACACATTTCCGGCTCAAACAAAACTCAAGAAACATTGTTCAGGATGGCTGGTAAAACTGCAGGACCCGGGCCTGAAGTGGTATATTTTTCTCTATTTAATTGTTTTCTCCTGTTTTTCTCTACCATATTCTATCTAACACATTTTTTCTCCAGGTCGCTAAGTTATTCGATACGATTCTGGTACTTTATACTCCTGGGTTGAATTCATGGCGCGTATCTGATGGCGTAATTTGGAGTAATTAGGTTCTTGACTTTGGGTTTGTTCCCCCCTCTAGTAGGGACTTTGTTTCGTGCAGATTTGCTAATTTTTCCATCAGATCCCAATATAGTCACTTGATTACCCGTCGTCTTCGTGAGCTCAATGTCTACGCTGAGATGCTCCCGTGCACCCAGAAACTCGTAGACTTGCCGTGGAAACCGAAGGGTGTGATTCTCTCTGGGTCTCCATATTCTGTCTATGATTCTGATGCACCGCACGTTGACCCTGCTGTCTTTGAACTTGAGGTATAAGTGCCTGCTCCCTCCGCTGCTCCCTACAAAACTAATGAATCCCCCTCCCTGAAGGTTCCAGTCCTTGGGGTCTGCTACGGCCTCCAAGAGATCGCCTGGAACTACGGCAGGGACGTCTCCGCCGGCAACCGCAAAGAGTACGGCCATGCGATCCTCAGCGTAACCAGGCACAGTGACGCCCCCTCTCACATTGACGTCCTATTCTCCGGCCTGGCAGACGAACTCGAGGTATGGATGTCCCACGGCGACAAGCTCCGCGCTCTGCCAAAGGACTTTGTGACCATTGCTACCACCTTCAACGCGCCCTTCGCCGGAATTGCGCATGCGCAGAAAAAGCTCTACGGCATCCAGTTTCACCCGGAGGTTACGCACACCTCCTGTGGGAAGGCGCTCATTGAAAACTTCGCCATTAAACTCTGCCAGTGTCAGCAGAATTGGACGATGGAGAGGTTTGTCGACACCGAAATTGATAGAATCAGGAAGGTTGTCGGGCCCACGGGACAGGTTATCGGAGCCGTTTCCGGAGGTGTCGATTCTACGGTTGCGGCGAAGTTAATGCACGAGGCCATTGGTGATCGGTTCCACGCTATTCTAGTCGATAATGGGGTTATGAGGTTGAACGAATGTGAAATTGCGCATAAGACTTTGACTGAAGGGTTGGGAATCAACCTTACTGTCGTTGATGCCTCTGAGGAGTTCCTGGGGAAGCTTAAGGGCGTCGAGGATCCCGAGAAGAAGAGGAAGATCATTGGGAATACCTTTATTGAGGTTTTCCAGAGGGAGGCTGAGAGGGTTATGAGGGAGAGTGGTGGTTCTGTGGATTTCCTGCTTCAGGGGACTCTGTATCCAGATGTCATTGAGAGTATCTCCTTCAAGGGTCCTAGTGCCACCATCAAGACCCACCACGTATGAACCCTCCTTACCCCACCCTCAGCTATCCTCTAACAAAAAGGTTAGAACGTTGGTGGCCTCCTTGAAAACATGAAACTCAAGCTCATTGAACCCCTCCGCGAGCTCTTCAAAGGCAGTCTCCCGTCCTCCCCTCCCCATGCGAAGACTGAAAACTAACAACTTTAAAGACGAAGTCCGCATCCTCGGCACAAACCTCGGCATTCCCGAAGACCTGGTCTGGCGCCACCCCTTCCCGGGCCCTGGCATCGCGATCCGTATCCTGGGGGAAGTAACTCCCGCGCAAGTCGCCATCGCCCGCAAAGCGGACCATATCTACATTGAGGAGATCAAGGCTGCCGGCCTCTACCGGAAGATCTCCCAAGCCTACGCTGCGCTCCTACCTGTTCGTGCGGTCGGCGTCATGGGCGACAAGCGGGTACACGACCAGGTCATCGCCTTAAGAGCTGTCGAGACTACGGACTACATGACGGCTGATTGGTTCGATTTTGATGGAAAGTTCTTGAGAAAGGTTGCTGGCCGGATCGTCAATGAGGTAGATGGGGTCTGCAGGGTTGTCTACGACGTTACACAGAAGCCGCCGGGGACCATTGAGTTTCAGTAACAGTGATGTTGCCCACAGTCGTACCTCGTTATAACGAAAGCCAAGGGTTCAGGTTCTTTCGTTCGTTATAGCGAGGTTTTAGAAGAAATTCCTTATAGCGAGGTCTGTTGTATGGGAGCAGGGGTGTAAATTTTCAGAAGGTTCATTCGTACTTGTACAATGCACAGGGGGGGTGATTTTGCACACACTACTTTGTGACCTCACCAATTTTCTAATGTTTTATGCTGGTCAGCCACTTTGGTGTGTGCGAAATTATCCCCCCTGGTACTTGTAACAGTGAGGTTCCCGTATAAAGTGTTTCGTTATAGCGAGGTGCGACTGTAGTTTGCGAATAGGGTTTTTAGACAATAGATCGGCTTGAGCTTGTTATTATACCTTGTGGTATGGCAACTTTGTGTATCTGGTGAATGAATCGCGAATACCCTCAGGAGGCTATAGTCCAATGCCCCCGTTCTCCCCCCTCTCTCCATTAATGAATATCACGATCTAAAACCACCAACCCCGCCAAAATCACCCACCCAAATACACAAGGGCGAAAGAGAGTATGTGCATGTGTGTGCAAGGCTAAGCACACAGCCAGAAACCCACAAGTTACCACCAAACAAAGCCACAGTAAGTATTATATCGTTTGACATCCCGCAAAGAAAAGCTCCAACCACCCACCTCTAAAGTTCTCAGATACATATCTTGTCGTGCGGTACCGGTACAAGTGCTCAATCCATCACTCAAGGTTTTCCAAGAGCTCACCTGTCGCCACCGTGGGGCGGGCACCCCATGGATATATATATATAAAAAACCAACATCGGCCTCAACTAATTTAACTAAACAATTAATTTATATTGTAGTCATTATCTAAAGGTAAGATACAGTATCACTACACTCCGCTCCCCCAATTCCGTCCCGTCCCATCCCGTTCCGTAGTTTAATAGCTAGATAGATAGCCAGATGCAAACAAGGGAAATGAAAATGAAAATGAAAATGAAAATGTGAGAAGAAAGAAATGGTTTACGCCAGTGGGGTGAACCCCGGTCCACCCCCCATGGAGGGTAGGAAAGTAGGGGGGAAAAAAATCAAGATATGGCAAGTTACTAGCAAAGAGAGAAAGAATATATATATATGGCATCACACATAGAAAGAAAGTGCCCAAGAAAACGCCTTTTCCACCAAAGGGGAAAAAAAAGAGTCCCCCCATTTACACCCTTCACCTTGAAAAATCTCATACCGTCAATCAATTAACTGTACTATACCATCATTACCATTCTCTAGCCAAAACGCACAGCCTTCTTGGCGGCGGCACCACTACTAGAGCTGCTATTGCTAGACCTTCTCCTCTTCCTGCCACTACTCCCGGCTCCAGAAGACGCCACAGATGCCCTGCGCTTTGGGGGCACGACGCGCAAGTCGCTGACTATCTCCTCATCGCTGTCTGAGTCGAGGTAATCCGGCGACACAGGTGTCAGTGAAGAAGCCCTATCGCGCGGCACCTTATATGTCTTTCTGAGCCTGTCGTCCAAGCCTTCGTGGCTGTAGACACCTCCGTGTTTGCCGGGACCTAGGAGGGTCTGAGGAGACTTGAGGTTGGCGAAGCGGTTGGAGGAGATAGGGGTGGAAGGATTGCCGCTGTCATCTACCTCCCCTTCTGCTTCATCAGCTTTAAGGAACTTGGTGCTTGATATGATGTCCCTCATTTTCGAGTCGTTCGCTGCCGCACCCTTCGAGAGGTCTAGTTCTGCTGCTGTCATCCCCTGCCTGCGATCCCACATCTCTCGCTCGATAGTGTGGTTCAGGATCAATGTCTCCGCGTACACTGGTCTCTTCTGCCCGATGCGATGCGCGCGTGCAAGGGCTTGGTGTTCGATGCTGGGTTGCCACACTGGATTCACAAAGAAGATTCTGCTAGCAGCCGAGATGTTCAGACCAAAGGCGGCTTGCGAAAGGTCCATCAAAAACACGCGGAACGTTTGTGAGAATTGGAAAGTCACGAGGTATTTTGCCTTCTCGTGGCTGGGCAAGTTCTTCTGATACCCGAGGTATTCCACGCCAATTATTTCCAACCCCTGAGCGATGTAGAACGCCACATCCTCGGATTCGTAGAATATTAGGATTTTCTCGGTTTTGTGGTACTCTAGGACTTGATCTAGGAGGTAGGTTAGTTTCCGCGAGGCAGTGCCAATTATCTCCGTCTTTGCCAAGGGAGAGTCCTCGGAAACAGTAGATACGGGCGTTGTGCATCGCTTCAGGATAGATTTAGGTATGGGCTTGACCTCGGCGCCGTTCGTGGAATGCCCTTCTGTATTGCGTCGATCTACTACCGTAGACGCCATCTTAGATTTCCCGTTTCTCCTAATGTTGTCGGTCAAATAGGCATCTGCTGCGGCTACCCCAACCTTGTCCCTAAGCTTTGAGATAAGTTTAGGATCGTACGCATGTGCATTCACGTATCGTTGAACATCCTGCACCGACTTTCCACCTATTGGGCAGGGGTTCTCGAACCCCTTCACCAAAGCCCATTCGGCAACGATCGATTCTGGGAAGTGCAGGACCGAGTATGCTGTTTTCGCCGTATAATATTAGAGACTGTTTATGGAAAGAGGAAGGCAGGGAACTAACCCATCTCAGAGTTACGAATGCAAGCATTCCACACGGGATTACCCAATGCTCTCAACCCTGACTTAATGGCCGACTCCAATAACTCCCTATCCTGCTTGTTGTGATGTTTTGTAGGGTCCGTAAGACACCTCTCGCTAACCGAGACCATGAGCTGCACGTCTGCGCTTGAGTGACCCATCCAATAAAAACCACTTCGTTTCAACAGATTGTTAGTCAATTCCCGCAATGGCCCACGGTTCTTTGGGTGAAACATGTAATCTTTGTCTACCCGTTCACTCGCAACAGCATTTGATGCTAGACCGCCTAGAAACAGATTCATTGATAGTCTCTCAAAGAATCCAGGCTCCAAATAAACTGGAGTGTGATACAGCGGGGGAAGGGTAATATCTTTCTCAATGTCTTTCAAACGATGCCTGATCATTATTCTCTGGAGGATACTCCGCACACAATCAGTAGATCCTGGCTGTCGCTGCATAAACCCCTTACTAATGTAGACCTTCCAAGAAGCATACTCATTGCTCTGACCTTCAGAAGGCAAAGCCCAAGGACGTACTCTTAGAAAATCACAGACTATACGACCGAGTTTCTCAAGATCATTGGCCTCATTCGTTTGCGCCACTCTGCGTTCTTCCAGCTCCTGTTCCCTACGAGCCTCCAGCGCCTCTTCGGTCTCCCCAATATTCATGCCAGAAGACATTCCCAATAGACCTGTAACCGGAGTAGCAGAGACAATCCACCGGCGCTCCACTGGGAGTCGCTGAGCGACGCAAACACCTCGATTCATTAGAGTACTTGAAGAAGCCATAGAATGACCCTCATCAACGATTAGCCGCTTCCACCGGATTGACATGAGTGGCGACTTGTATACTGCATCTCTGTCAAAGCATACACAATCGGCGGTTCTTGTAGCTCCCTTATAAGGGCATCTGCAGATAAGAGGTTTCCCGCCAGATTCACGTCTCCCAGCCTTATCCCGACCCTCCCTCTCCTCCATATCAAAGCGAGGTCGGGCAATGATAACAAGGTCATATTCTAAGAGCTCCGACACAGGAGGAATTTCTTCGGACGACTTCACAAGTACAAGTGTCTAATATCATTAGCAACAGGTCTGAAGTTTGAGGAAAGCATCGCATTCACCTTTAGTGCCTTTTCCTCCACGTGAATACCGATTTCTCGTTTCCACTGATCTACAAGATTAGGAGGACACACAACAATAGTTCCAGTCCCAAGATATATCTTTTCCTTGACATCACTCGGGCTATAACGCTTGCTCCGGCTTCTTGAAGGGGGTTGCACTTCGTAGAATGCATGCGCCGCCCTAAGTTTAGCGACATTAACGGCACCGAGGTCATCTTTAAACTCTCCCCACCCTAAGGAGTGTTTCCAAATAGATGCTACCGCAAGATCAGACAAGGAAAGGGGGGATTTACGAAGGCGTGGTGGCTCTTCATATTCTTCAGGGACAAAAGAGTACTGATACTTTGTTGCTAGAATGAGTGCCAGACAAATAAAGGTTTTCCTAACCATTGACCCCGTTAGCGAGATAGGCAACAAGAACCTGTCGGACTCACCCTGTCCCTGTGTCTTCCGCTAGTATCCCTCCCCTGACATCCTCATACTTTCTTGGTTCGATCAACATCTCTGTGGTCTCAAGATCAAGGTAGTATTTTTGTCCTAGGGGACCAGCAAAGCATCTAAATCTAGTATCTTGTGTATTTTCAGGCGCTAGCTCTCGTTGGATCATCATAGCAACGGTCTTCTTTTGGTACCCATACAGTGGGTTCTTCATTCCGATAATTGGCCTTTTCAAGACCCGATTCATGAGGTCGGTAGTATTGCGGTCTTTAACCCACTCCGCTTTAGGATTCGGGTTGGGCGAATCCAAAGTATTAAACAAGTAGAAAAGGGATAGATGCGCATCACCCGGAGCCACAAGCGGCTCGTAGTCTTCCACCTTTAGCCCCTGCCAACCTGCCTTAGAAGTATCGAGTGCATATAAGACTTCCCGTCGAAATTTGCTAATTTCTCTGCTATCCCTCGGTATAACACGTCTCCCAACGTCATCTGGAAGTAGGTAGATCCGGACCCTCGCAGTAGAATCTCCGATCATCACATACGTGCATCTCAAGACACGAAGTGATGCTAGTTGAATTAGACTGTCGGCCACAGAACGCTTTGGGAAACGAATGGGGGGAATTTCGAGCCAATTCCAGCCGTCCGGAGCCTCCATGCCTGGAGCAGGTCTTCTAGGTATTTCCAAGTCTACCGAACCTACAGCGCACAGGCTCGAGAGGTCATTGAGTAGATCTATTGTTGCAAAAAAGGCGGCGTTGAGGTCAATCGGGATACGAGGCTTTCTAGGCTTTATCAGTGTACCTGGCTGGGAGAGAAGTCAGTGACAGAACATCAACCTGGTGCGAAATGCTCAACGACAATTACCTTCCAGCCCCCGCGACGCGGAGTACGGCGCGTCGGTGGCATTAAAGCTGATCTAGATCTAGACCAGCTAGACTGAAGAAAAGAATCGGACTTGCAAAGGAACGTATCTAGAAGAGTAGTAAAGAGTGTACGAGTGACGGCAGCTGAATTGCAAAGCAAAAATCAGCGCAAAGACAAAAGATCGAGGCGGGTGTCAGAGGGGTCGGTGGGGTCGGTGGAGCTAAAGAGGTGGGAGAGGTATGATGGGGAGAAGAGAGAGGGTATGTGCGAGAGAAGAGAGGGTGTTGTGAAGAGTTAGTGGGGAGGTCTGACTCGAGAGCTGCTCGTGTGTGTATAGGTAGCAGCGCAGGGTTTAAAGTGTCGCAACTGTACGGTACTGTACCTGTGCCGCCAGTTGAGGCTTAAAGCCGCCAAGAAAACCAAATGAGCCCCAGTCGTGGCACGAACCCTGGACAATGGAGGGTAACCCCATCACATCAACATGTTTGGGGTTTTGGCCAAATGGATGGCGGCGGCGCTAGATAGTAACTACGGCGTTTCGACTCTGATAGTCTATGTTCGTGTGTAAAGATTCAATATGCCCCAATGAAAAGCAAGGCACGGTAGTGTAAACTGCGCATCTCGTATAAGAGCTATCATAGTTACAGTAGGGAACTCCTGACGCGCTCTTTGCACGGCGCATCGATCATACAGCACAACAACAACAATAAAACTATACTTAAGTACAGTACCGGTATGTCTGGTGCCAGACGCACGGTACAGCGCATGACAGGTCACAGCGGGTGGTAACAATATGAAGCTTTGAGGTGATATTTTATTGCGATACGGCAGTTTACCGAGCACTAGTACTACGCTCGAGAAGACGCTGAATGATTGAGTTTAAACATCTCTCCAAGCAGTGAAGGGATTTATTTAGAGGGCCCATCGGCCTGCGAATACCCTCCATAATACTCAAGAATCATCAAAAATGGACTTCACAAGCAACACGAGTATGCCAACACCTTGGTAACCATGCACAGGTCTCAAGCACAGATCCCGTAATCTCCCTCTGTTGAACGAAAGGGTTCCAACTTTGATACGGCAAGCTTCACCACAAAGCGGTCAACAACTCGGCACAGCCTGGGAGTCCACATATCTCGAAGAGAAGACTGTGGAAGGATATAATATTTCTTGGTGTTAGATTGCTGCGGCCTTATTGTCAAGGATTTGGGCACCTTGTGTGGTATTATTCCCCTGCAAAATTGTGATTGAAGGAATGCCTCATGTCAAGAAACCGTGAAGGCCAAATTAGAATCACGCCGGGTCAACTGTGTAATGAGATGCCTTACAGTATTAAATTTTTTAAAAAAACAATCAATCACTGGCCAAATCCAATTAAAATCTATCTTGACTCAATAAATATTGTCCCAACAGAGTTCTTCATAAGACACCAACCTATGGCTGTATCTGGTCCGCCAATCTTGCTGGTGGAGCGCACGTCGCTATCCCGGATCCCGCTCAACTGGATACAGCGCTGAACCGGACAAAATCTCTGGCAGCTCCGGATTCCCATCCAATTTCACCGGAAACAGGCAGGTTTTGGATTTGTATGAGGGGGAATCCCCCTCTAACCCTTATCGAAAGTTGATCTGCTGAACCAGATCTCATTATAACTGCCAGATAAACTAAGCCTGAAGAGGAAAGAAGGCAGTATGATACCTGAAATCTAGCATTATAAAGAGAAAGTATATAGAAGGAGAGGAAGGATAACAGGGTAAAAGGAATTTTAATGTATGTATGCACGGTAGGTGATAAATTTCACCCAGCAGTTTTGACCCCAAAAAATACACCCTCCAGGGTACTTGGAGAAATTAAGGCCGCAGTAGGTCCAGAAGACAGTAGCTGTACTAGTGGTGAGAGGGAGCATGGGTAAAGAGGGGAAATGAATACCGGGAACAGAGCAGAGGGGGAAACTGCTCTCTACAATAATAATAATATTATTATTATTGGGACAAGCAGTGATGAGAAGGAAGGTGGAGAAAATACTGCCTGTAGGCCTACTACTACTAAATGGAGGACGAACAGAGTCAACTCTGCATCCCAATATTCATTCAAATAAACCTTCTCAAGAGAATGGGAATAAATATTCTTTTTTCTTTAAATAATAGTCACTGAACCCCTTTTCATTCATAACATCCCATTGTTCCAGATGCCCCCGTTGTTCCGAATGAAATCCGCGAAATTTGGCCATCCCGGATTGCGAGGTGCAACCGTCATCAGATTGGCCGAATCCAGAGGGTTGGGTTACCCTTGGCACATATCACCTAGCATCCTCATCCCTGACCGATGCAGGTCACCTTTCGCTCGGGTTGATCCGACAACGCGTTGTCATGGAGACGCGTTTGTACTCCCGCGTTCTTATAAATTCTTCCTCTCTTCTCGTCTTCTCACCACGGTTACTTTCATCCTCATTCTTTCTATACCACGACCCCCACTCTCAATTACCACAAATTCTATAACAGCTCCAGCATTCTTCGATCCTCCGTTACATATCCTAATAATACCTTCAGAGATGTCTACCGTCCACATGACCCCCTCCAAGCAGGTACTTACCTTTTCTCACAAAATCCACTTTACGCGGTCAAAGGGTCAATTTACTAACTACCCACTTTACGCGTACCAATAGACCGCGGATGCCCTCTCGAACATGACCGTTGACGATGTTGCTATTGTTAAGAAAAATCTTAACTCTGCTTTCGAAAACGTAAAGTCACCCGGAAAGGGAGGTGTCAAAACGGATTTTGAATTGAAGAAACCCGTTGAGGAAGGCACTAAGCTCGAGGAGATGGATGAACCCATTCTTACGGAAAACAAGCATCGTTTTGTCCTTTTCCCTATCAGGTATCATGAGGTTCGCTCTCCAGCCTTCCTATCTTTGGTATTGTAGGCCTGAGCTAATATACCACCTACTCTTCTAGATCTGGCAAATGTACAAGAAGGCTGAAGCCTCCTTCTGGGTTGCCGAGGAGATCGACCTTTCAAAGGACATGCACGACTGGAGTGAGCGCCTAAATGATGACGAGCGCTACTTCATTTCGCACGTTCTTGCCTTTTTCGCTGCATCTGATGGCATTGTCAATGAGAATCTTGTCCAACGCTTCAGTAATGAAGTTCAGATTCCTGAGGCTCGCTGTTTCTACGGTTTTCAAATCATGATGGAGAATGTGCACTCTGAGACCTATTCCCTTCTCATTGATACATACATTAAGGATCCAAAGCAGAGGACATATTTATTCGATGCGATTGATACTAGTATGCCTCACCTCACCCTACTCCCTCATTGTCGTATGCTGATGTAGACCTCTAGTTCCTTGTATCAAGAAGAAGGCCGATTGGGCTATTAGGTGGATTGAAGACAAGGATTCCACTTTTGCTCAGCGCCTTGTTGCCTTTGCTGCCGTTGAGGGCATTTTCTTCAGCGGCTCCTTCGCCTCTATTTTCTGGCTTAAGGTAATACCTTTCTAACTCGTCTAAAACCTTTATCCGTAATCACTAACAAAACATAACTAGAAACGTGGATTGATGCCTGGCTTGTCGTTTTCAAATGAGCTCATCTCCCGTGACGAGGGTCTCCACACCGATTTTGCCTGTCTCTTGTTCAACCATTTGAACAACCGCCCCTCTCAACAAGCTGTTGAAGATATTATTGTCGAGGCTGTTGGCATTGAGCAAGAATTCTTGACCGAAGCTCTTCCTTGTGCTCTTTTGGGCATGAACTCCAAGCTCATGAAGCAGTACATTGAATTTGTTGCCGACCGCCTCTTGTTGTCCCTCGGTAACCCAAAGTTTTACAATGCTACCAACCCATTCGACTTTATGGAGTCTATTTCTCTCGCTGGCAAAACTAACTTCTTTGAGAAGCGTGTCGGAGACTATCAAAAAGCTGGCGTCATGGCATCTACCCAAAAGAAAACCGAGGAGCCTGCCAACGATAGCGAGGGTGGCATCAGATTTGACGAAGACTTTTAGACGAGTCTTTATATTTTTCTTTTTTCTTTTAGCGTGTACGACGAAAACGGACTAGCTTCTTTCTCTTTTTCCTTATGTGGGATGGTTCGGATTTAACGGATGGCAACTGGGAAGGGGGTTTTTCTTTATGGCTTTTGCTTGATTCTTAATTAACATTGGGTTACATCAGTATACAAGTACCCCAATAAATAGCATCCTCGATCAGAAAAATTTTGTGGGTTTGGTGTAGTTTCTTTTAGTTTTTTTTTTTTTGCTTTCTTCATGCTTTCACGTCATTGGAGCCGACCCTCATACAATTTTACTCTTTCCCGAGTTTCTCATCTTTGCCCTCAGGTGTACTAGTATGTATTTGTATCTAGAGAACCCTATTTCCCGTCCATTTTTCCGGAAATTCGTTTTGTATGAATGGCTTGTGGGTCGGCGGTGATGCTTTGTGTAATGAAATCAGATCACGATTCGTCCCTTGATGTGAGATTGTTTGCCAATGTGAGTTTGGGCAGATGCTACTGCTGGTATGGTGGCCTCCGTGGGCACAGCAGGCGGGAACTTGCGCTATCTTGGTAACGGCATGCTGATTTTCTGAGTGCGGCCTACCACAAGTTAATCCATGGACAAATGTCTATCAACTACAGTATTCTGCTGTTAAGCAAACCAGCAGTGATTAACATGTCCAGGACATTCCTCTACCCATACAGTACTTGTACTGAGCACCGACCGGCACTGATAGTACTGTACGATACTACGGGATCGCTAACTGAGAAAAACAACTTCTATCTTGTATGAAAACAATATCGAACATCCCAGAAAGTTGTGTGATGTGTGATGTGCTGCGGGGGGGTTATCAAACCAATGCCGCCAGATATATATGCCAAAAAGGAATACCTCTGGTTCACTTCCTGTCGCTTAATAATGTACCGTACCTATCATATGCAAACGAAGAGTTCAGAACTCGTGGCAGTGGTGTGTCTTGGCATAAATTTATATGTATGACACTTTTATGATATAATAATAATATAGTAATAATAATTATATGATACTATCCATTATTATGTTCCCTCTCTCTCTCCCCCCTCATTTATCATAGTCTATACATATTCATTACCCGCAAACACTTCCATCGAGTTCAGAGTTGCTAGGCGGTCACAACCCGGATCATGACAGGAAGGAAGGAAGGAAGGAAGGAAGGAAGGGAAGAAAAGGAATGATAGTGCAGAACCAGCATGTTTCCCGTCGGTCCAAAGAAAGTTTCCCATTCCTGAAAAAAAAACTATAAAAAAACTATAATGTCTTCCTTCACACGAAAGAAAAACTTGATGTATTACATATATAATTATTCCCATTCTGGCTCTATTGATGTGGTGGTGGTGGTGGTAGTAGCAGTAGGAGTGGGGAATCATCCAAGCTGCATATCTGATAAGAGTCGTGATTCTCATTTATAGTGGGGGAAAAAAAAAGGATTCTTTGGTGGGATTGGGTTTTTTTGGGGAAGTTCCTTAGTAGAGAGTACGGTGTATAGTACCCTGGCTATAGTTAGTCTAGAGGTTCCTCGATGGTTGGTTGGTTGTGCTGCGCTGTGATGTGTTGCTTGGAAGTGGTGTTCGCTTCACGAGCGAGGTTTTGTGACGCGGGCTGTATTTTGTGTTGTTGGGTTCGGGTCTCTGTTTTTCATTTTCTCATGATGGCCAAGGGGGTCAGAGGAGGTTTGCCTTGGGGAGTGGTGACTTGAGGCGTCCCTCTGGCACAAGTAGTTCAGCTTCTAGAAGGGAGATAAATGAGCTGTGGTACAATTAATACAAATTCAATTTCAGACAAATCTATGGTACATAACTTGACGCCGATTCTGGGTATGGTTGATTGAATATATATTAGGTGTGTATGTTGCATATGCTATGCTTTTGTAATTGTAGGTACAATAGGTGACCTGGGGGGGCCTTATGCGGCCTAAGTTTCTGTGCTCTTGTCGGCGGGTTTAGGCATGATTGGCTGCCCTGTGGAGGCTGGCTCTTCGCGGGGTTCAATGGTTTGGGGAATGTCGGCGTCGGTGTTGAGATCAGGCCGGGATTCCTGTGCATCATGGAGATTATCGGGGACTCTCTGCTTCAGCTTCGTAGCCTCCACCCCTTGTGCAGGCGCGGCCTCCGCCTCCGCTTTAACCTCCATATCCCCCTCCCCCTCATCAACAACTTCGACCAAAGCCCCACTCTCAATCTCATACCCCGCCGGATCCCCATCCCCGCTCCAAACCAGTAGGGTCGGGAACTCCTCCACAACCCTTCCTCGCAAGGCTACTGATAGGGACTTATTCCCGTCCAGTTTGACAAGTACCGGATTATTCGCCGGACATCCGACCCTTTTCAAGTAGAACCTCGTCCGCGAGGTGTCCTGTTTCCCCCTTTTGGCTTTTTTGCGAGGGGATTGGAGTGGTGAGTCTGAGTCTTCATGAGTGGTGGCAGAGGGAGACGTAGGGCGGAAGTAAGCCTGAGAAATGGACGCATGTTCCGATACACTGCTATGATTAACCCCCGCAGGAGAAAGAAAGAAAGAACGAGCGGGGAAAATCGAAACACACTTCCTGTCTAAAATACTTTCTGCCTCCTCTCCGATGCCCCGCGAACCAAGCACAATCCACTCCACCGTCCAAACCACATGCTTCCCCTTCCTCCCCTTCGACACAGCAGTGCAATTCTCCATAGCCCTCTTCATGCCCCGGGGCGCCCACTTGACGCTGACACCACTCCTTTTTAAAAAGCCCTCCAACCTCCCCCTCTCCACCACCGCCGCCCCCCTGCCACCATCTTCTTCCTCGAGAGCAGTTCCCAGCGCCCTCTCAACACCCGTCAAGAACCTAAAGTCCCTATTTAGCGTCGCCGGCGACGACAGTAGTGCGCTGCGCTTCACAAAAGTGGTAGCCTCGATTCGTCCGCTGCACTGGGCGTAGAGTTTGTGCTTCTTCACGCAGGCTACCGAGCACGTTCGTGTGGCGCACGCCGGGCAGCAGTACTTGGGCGGGCGGGAGTGGCAGAGGGGGCAGAGGGCCGCCAGGGATTCTTCCTGGACCGAGGTTGACATTGGCTATTTTTCTTTTCTTCGGAGGTTGAGTGGTTTGTTTTGGTGGATGGTTTTGGCAGGGATGTGGGGGAAGGAAATTTTAGGTTGGGTGGTTGGGTGGTTGATTAACTGATTGGTTTTTGATACCGGCACGGTACTGTACGAGTACGGGCGTGTGCAGATAAGCCGTTGATAAGGTGATGAGGATGATGACTGGATTTAGGGACTAATGAATATTCTTCACCTGAACATTATTAATCAAATTTGAGGTCGGCTTCCATTTCTCTATCTCCATCTTTCTTTTCATTATCCCCGCGTTCAGGAAGCTGGGAGGTACCGTACCGGTATTGTGGATGACATTGTATCATTGCTCCTAGCTTTTAGGCAAAATACTTGCTTTGTTTGAGGGTTTATCATGATCGTTAGAATACCGGTACCAGTACAGTGCCGTTATTCTAGCTGGGTGTGTTAACTTGGAAAGAGGCAGCCTTCGCAGAGGTTGTACGAATTATAGTAGTCTATAATTGGCCATTGCCGCAGTAGAAATCAATGGAGGCAATTGACCAACATTTCTGGATCCTATAATAGCTGTCCTCAATATTATACCGAATCCAGCCAGCGACCGATTCTCTTTCTCAGCACTACACTCTAGGCACCTCGTATTCGCTACTCCGTGCGGTAACTACAAATCAACTCTATATTCTCCCGTTGTGGGGGGCGTATATTTATACATAAAGACCTTTTTAATACACAAACAAAAACCCACACCGTCAAAAAGTAATGTGCAAGAAGCGGAGGAACGAGCGGACTTGCTCTCAGACCCAAGATCAATCCCGCCGTACAATAGATGAGGGGAAGGGAAACAGAGGCAAAACAAGACCACCCCTACGGCATAAGTAACAAGAAAAAAACTCCTCATAATCGGTCCTCCCATCCCACCTGATCTCTTTTGAAGATATATGAAAAAAACCACCTAGTCAGACATGTGAAAGAACAGAAAGAAATAACAACGACAACAAGTGTCAGGTCAATTGGCATTCACCTCTAGCACGGCATCGGCATCATCCCTACTCGGATTGGAATTCGACCCATCGGAGAGGGCACCGGCCTTCATCGCCGCAGAGAACTTGGCGGCGAAATCTTCACTCGGGTCTTGAATACCCTTGCCACCGTTCGGTGTCTTCTTCTCGACGATGAGGTTCTTTAGCCACTTGTTCTCCATCTCCAACTGAACGATCTTTTGTTCCAAATGCCTGACCTTCTCGGACATTTCCTTAGCCGACCGTTCCAGGGCTTGCTCCCTTTGCTTCTTCTTGACACGAAACCTCGCGGAGGCTGCCGTGTTACGGCGACGTTTGTCCTCTTCTGCTGCTAGTCGGGAGGCCTCCTCGAAGCTGTCCGTCTGGGGCGAGGTGTGTGCTACTGATGCCGCAGACCCTCTCCGCTTGGCCGACGTGCGAGTGTTGCTATTCAACTGCGGGTATGCAGTGGGCGAATTCGAAGCAGGAGAGTGCATGGCCGAGTCGACGGGGCCAGCTGAGGGAGTACTTTCATTGATAAAAGGGCTTACGATATCGGTGGTCGGCTGGGTCTCCAATGTGCCGTCAAGAGTGAATTTCGGTAGTCCAAAGCTGTTGTCGATATCTGGGAACAAGATTCTGTTAGTATTGCTTGTTGTGTTTGTTTTTTTAAGCAGACAGCTGGTATAAAAAAAGCGTTGTTTCTCATTCGTCCATTGATTGCCGTGCTCGAACATGGGGGGGGTGGATGGAGGGGCTATGTAAGCTATGGTAGATAAGACTCATAACGTACCATTCATGAAATCCATCTGCTCATCACTGGGCTTTTGGTCAAGAACAGCAAAGTCTTTTGAGCCCTTGAGTATGTCGGAAGTTCCGTCATCCAACGGCTGGCCCATGTCAAAGTCGAACCATGAGGTATTTGAAAACAAGGCGAGATTCGCATCATCCTGAAGGTCGAGAAGGGGTTCGTCTACTGCTATCGAGTTGAGATTTTCGATATAGGAGGAAACATTAACGCCGCTGCGACGGCCACTGTAGGTCCCAGCCATCTTCAGAGGAAATGGGGCGTAGAGGGAGTGGTGACTATGACTGTACAAATGTGTAAATTTGGGCGGGCAGAGGGAATTGACGAATGCTCAAGGGATGGCGGTGGGTGGGGGAGTGAACTGAGTGGGGAATTTCTTTGAGGGTGACTCGGTTATGCTGATTAATTGATCAATGGACCGACCGACCAACCCTTGGCTAGCGGTACAAAACCCGAGAAACCGGAGGGGTCGGAAATGACCAAATCAAACGTAAGTTAGTTCCTACCGGCACTCGATCTTTTTTTTTCCCCGCTGTTTGACCCGGGAGGCTTTTTTATTTTTATTTTCCTAAAGTTGGTAAATCCTCTGACAGACCGATTCTCCAGAGTACCGTACCGGTATTCAAAGCGGGGAAGGAGAGTGTGCGGAAGTGCGGGAGGAAGGAGCGAAAGAAGAAGAGACCAGTGGATAGAGAGAACGGGAAACAAGATTAGACGGGAAATGAAACAGACAGCCAAGGCCAAAGCCAAAGCCAAAGCCAAAAAGGTGGAGATCTAGAGAAGCCATGAATGTGAGACTTCAACCGTTCACGCACCAATTCCTCAGTCTCACCCCCACTCGTATCCGCATTTTGGTGAATGTCGCCCTCTCTGAGCCAGGCTGCCTCGATATTTTTCCTCGGAACACACCCCACCCAAAAAGGTGCGCACGAAATGATTTTTCGAGAGGATACAAAATGGGGATCGCCGAACCAGCAACTTCTACCCCCATGCTTAGGCCCACCCCTCAAGCCTTTCCCACCGGCCACTGTCTGATTTCCCACGATGAGATGTCTTTGTTCCCACTTCAGCAACCCAACTAACTATGATAGACTACAGGTAACAAGCACAAACGATTCCCATCTCACAAAGAATCCACTCTTTCTCTCTCTCTATCGAGCTCGGGCCAATAGGATTCTTTAGTAGCCAACCCATCCACTCCATCTTGTGTCAATCACGAGCCTTCTGTGGCCTTCCTTTCAAAGGCTAGGAGAAAAAAAATCCCCGAAGTATAAATTCTCGCGTTCCGTTAATCGGATTAATATTCCCCTGCAAGTAGCGATGATTATCGATCCCGTCAGCACATGCACCGCACCACATTGGCAGCGTATGGCTCGGATAACTAGTTCCAGCTACCGTAGTTTGTAAAAGGAAAAAAATGAGGCATTCGAATCGGCAAAGCTCCTGTGAACCATCGAACTGGCCTGGTTCATAGCCTATCACTGGCTGTTCTCAATAAATATCTAGCTTATGTTATCGACCCCGCTATCTCTCTCCCTTGCAGCCTGAATCCCTTGCTCGGGCACTGAGCAGTACTGAGAGCGTTGCAGTGTGGGGTTTTCAGGCGAGACAGGTACTGTACGAGTGATTGGTCTCTTTTCCCAGCCGCGTGCACTGGTGCCTTACTGAACCCTTGTCCCAACTGGTCCAATTCTGCAGAGTCGGTTTTCTTTGTATCCACTCGTTCTCATCCGATGTGATCTCAATTTTAGCCCAAAGTACCATAGCGCCGTTCAATTTGAGTGAGGCCATCAAGCCTTACCGGGAATGGGAATCTAGGTATCCGAAATAGTCTAGCGTAAGACAAGACGCTTTCTCCCAAGCGTAAAAAGTGGTTGTTTGAGGAAAGTACAACCGCGGCCTAAAACTCTTCTGACTGGTTAATCTGATAATCTCCAGGGGAACTGCTAAGAATCGTAATCAGTGCCACGACCTTCGGAAGTGGCCGACAGCAACTCATCCTCACGAGTAATCACTCGGCACATGCACGGCCTCTCTCCCGCGCATTTTTGTTGGGTTGGTCTAGTGGGCGGCTGTTGCTGCATTTTCAGTTGACCTTACTATGGAGGAGTGCAGGGGACTGATGCTAGCTATGCGGTCTGCTTTCCCTCTGCCCCGGAGCCGGGGCACGCAGCAACGAGTGAGAGCTTTGGAAATGCTAGACATTGGACGAGCAGGGCTTCCTACATGTTATGCCTGGTGTGAGTCGACAGCTAAGAACCGCGCAATGAGGGGGTCTTTTGGTGCGGTGTCTTTGCAGGTGGCAGATGCCGACCCCTTAATTGGGATCAGAACATAATCCGGACGGCTCGGGAGTGCCAAGCGCGGGGTCCCCGGCTGCCAGTTGCAAAGGAAAGCCGATCGGTGAACAATAATGCATGTCGCAAGCCTCGTCCCCCGCCTGAGAATCACGGAATATCATACTCGAGTGCGAGAGTTGTCTATTTCTGCAAACTCCCAGCTTTTCACCTGCAAGCGTCCGGGATGGGGAATATATATGGGACGGGTGATTCGCCCAAGATATAACGCTTCGCTTTCTCGAATCAAATGCTATTTCAGTTTTGGGATGGCGGCGTTCAGGAGGATCAAAAAAAATGGGACTTTGCAGTTTTGATACTCGAGTCGGATGCCCTCTCAATGGTGAAATGGATAAAGACTTTTACCACTAAAAAAAAACCTTCCTAATTTTCTAGGATGATTATTCGATTCGCTCTCGTTCTAGGGTAGCTACATTTTGCAATATTTGAGAGGAATAAGTTATGCTAATGCCCTTACCGTGCCGTTCTATTGAGCTGCCCTGTATCTGCAAGCACTCTCATGAAGACAAAGATGCTACTCGGATTTGGGCTGTATGCAATAGCAGTCTTTTATAAAAACGCTTCGACATTGCGAGTACTCGTAGTAGCTAACCGGCACTCCCTCTTGCGCTTAGCCGATTTGGTATGATGCGTAGGAGCAAGTTTGAGGCGATGAAAATGAAAATGAAAGAGGGACCAAAAAAAACCTCATCGGGTTGTGAGATGAGGGAGATTCCAGCCAGATCAACACGAATCAATCATAACTTACCCATACTGGTAGTAGGAGAACGTCTCTGCACCGGGGGCATTGGCTGAGCAATCCACTGGGTTCTCGGATGCTCAGATGCCGTCATGAGGGGAAGACCAATCATGGAAGCCGATTCCTTGCTATTTGCAGTAGATTCAAGTTTCAACCACTAAAGCCTTCCCTTCTCCCTACCCCTATGGTTTTCAAAAAGCTGAGAAGTGCTCGAGTTGCCAATACCGTAGTGCTTAGCGAAGTGCTCACTTCAAGTTTTAGACCAGGCGTGGGATACCTTACTCAACCGCGGACTTTCCTTTCTGTGCTTGAGTAAGGACAGTTGGCACTCTGGATGCAGAGCCCTGTAACTATGATAGGCTGTTAACCCAATAACGGGCGTTGAGAGCTTGACGGTTGTAGTTAGGAAATTATGTCTTGGAGGGGTTTAGCAACCAGCCATCACCTTATACTCGAGTACATGACGTTACCCCTGGCAAAATAGGCAATGATAGACAGTTATTCTTTATCTGTTTTTCTTGTTTTTTTTAGGGCTGTGTATCCTTCCAAAAACATTTCAGGTGCTTTGAAATTTTTGGTTGAGCTCGTGCTCACCTTTGCTTGATTCAAGTATCATTGTTTCTTCGGGAACTCCATATCACCAACAGCCCATTCGACAGTGGGTAAGGGGGAGTCATTGTGATCTTTGGAGAAGAAGAGAAGAGGAAGAAAGTTTCGTGTTGTCCATCTTCAGGATAGGGAAGTTCCTCTCATGGGAAGCGTACTGCCAGGCACGTGGGTGGACTCATGGGCAAATGCGCGGTGACTCGATAAACATCGTATATGTTTTGATGCAGTGAATTCAGCAGCAGTGCATGATAGACAAAGCGGTAAGTTATTTAAGGAGGGAAAACGAGTAGGGAGAGATCATCATCACCGCATCCCCTTTCATCTCTTTTTCTTTGATATCTACCTCGTTTTTCCCACCGGTAATTGTGAATTGTCTTTGGAAGATTGCCACTTCCCACCAAAAGAACGCCTGGAGCCTAGAGAACCTCCGACTGTACGGTAGTCGTGCTCGGTGATAGTGTGAGCCTGAGCCCCTGGATCTGCTTCACTGCGCTGCGCATTGCAGAAATAGCATCTTCAATCCTCCGTTCGTGGGGTTGATCAGGTGGTACCCTGCATCCCCCTCTTGATGCCCCACATTTCTTTGCACCTTTGAGGTTGGAATTTTTGTGACAAGGGGGAATGGGGACCCTTTTTTTCTTTTCTTTTCCAACTCTTACTCGGGGGTGTCAGTAAAAATCCGGTGGCAAGCAGGGTTTAAAGGGATCGGGGGATAAGAATGTCTGGAAAACTAGACCATGTAACTCCACGTAACTAGACATCTTAAACAAGATATGTTGAACCAAGCAGAAGTAAATTATTGCACTGAACAGGAGACAGGAGACTAACATAAGGCAAACCAAGTAGATTGCGAGTAAGAGAAAAAAAGGACACACTCTGTTCTAGGGCTGAAAGGCTCATTTGGTATCACTAGGATAGATTTATTCTATTAGACTGGGCGAGGGTTCAGCGAGGCAGCATCCTCAGGGAGGCATGGCATGGCTTGACGCCAAATTTCGGTACGAATCCACCAAAACTCCTTGCGAATATTTGCCAAGCCTCTCTGAGGGTGCTGCCTCGCTGAACCCTCGCCCGGTCTAAGTCTGTTTCAATGGATTCTGTCCCCTATGCATGCTCTTTTCATTATAACATGCTACGAGTACAGTACGGGTTCTTAGACTGCCGATCCCCAGAGGAGCTTTCCAATTTTTGTTGTCTTCTGCTCACCAACCTCGCATGACAAGGGTATTGATCTTTCCGATTTTTACTGACACCCCCGAGTACTGTAAGGCTACTGCCTCTCCAGGGGTCTGTCGTTAGCTATATAAGAGAGGCCCGTTAGTGAGTTAGATTTTACCTCTAGGTATTCGCAGACTCTCATACATACAAGGAAAGGGAAGAAATTTTTATATTAATGTCGAGTAAAATCAGGTCATTGTTTCAGGGATTCCGGTCCTCTCTCAATGGGGAGAGCGGAGCATCTGGAGGTTTTTCCGGCGCCGGTAGCGGCAGCCCTACCGTCAGCACAAGTACAAGTACCTATGCCTCCAGTCCAGCGGCGATTGCGAGAAGGGCTCCACCGACCCCACCAGATGAAGAATATAACCACTCCTCCTACAACAACAGCAACCGCAACCACAACCACCACGAAAACTACGAAAATCGTGATAACATGACAGACGCACAGCAAATTGGAGTGAGTGGGCTGGCTCATAGCATCTCTCACACGCTAAGTCTATCCAATTCGCCCACTTCTACTTTCCACTCTCCGGTGGGTTCGTACAGCTCTAGGACTACACTCAACCGATCTTCTGGGAAACAATTGAAGCCGTTCAACACACAGGATATTAAAATTCTCCTCCTCGAGAACGTCAACATTGCGGCGAGAGAGATTCTAGAGTCTCAAGGTTACCAGGTTGAATTCCGCAAGTCTTCCCTACCAGAGGACCAGCTCATTGAGAAAATTCGGTGAGTGACTCTTTTTGTTCCATCCTGTCCCACGATCGCGCAACACCCAAATACACAACCCCCCAAATACACTCCTCATTGATTGGCTTGTAGCCTTGGGTTACTAAGATCCAGCCAATCCGGAGAGCAATCAGGAGCGCAATCAGGAGCGAATGTGTATTTGAGTGTTCCATGATTGTATCCTTCCCTCCCTCAATTTTTTCCTTTTGGGAGGCGTGCTTTTTTTCTTTTTCTTTTTCAGTCCTTCCGTATATATTTCGTCATACCCCCTGTCAAGCCCAGTCCCAAGAAAAAGTTACAAGTCTCTGGCAAGTAGAAGCCGAACACAGGGGGATCCTGGGAGCTGAATTTTGTATGGGGGCTTGGATGCGCACAGACAATTCGCCATACAAAATATTGACCCCTGTGTTCTAATTCTACATGCCGGGGACTTATACTCGAGTATCGATGGTGAGCCCGTGCGGCTTAAGCCAGAAGGTAGAGAAGGAAGTACGAGTACCAGTAAGGCATTCGGCTAATTTTGAATTTCTTCCCCGGACAAATAGGGACGTTCATGTTATCGGGATCCGTTCAAAGACAAAACTTTCTGCGAAGGTGCTGCATGAAGCGAAGAATCTGCTTGTGATTGGATGCTTTTGCATTGGTACTAATCAGGTGGATCTTGAGTACGCTGCTAAGCATGGTATCTCGGTCTTCAACTCCCCGTTCAGTAATTCCAGGAGTGTTGCCGAGCTCGTCATCTCTGAAATCATTACTCTGGCGAGACAGGCTGGTGACCGTTCGATGGAGATGCACAATGGCACTTGGAATAAAGTTAGTGCTAAGTGTTGGGAGATCCGTGGAAAGACCTTGGGTAAGTTTTTATTCTGGAAATTATCTGCCACAGAATCATCCTTTTATCCTCGCCTTTATATTTGAAAATTCCACCCGACACCTAACCTCAGGAACGGGCACTAATGGGACTTTTAGGAATCGTTGGATATGGTCATATCGGATCACAACTATCGGTTTTGAGCGAGGCTATGGGAATGAAAGTTATTTATTACGATGTTGTTCCCTTGATGGCTCTTGGTACCGCTAAACAGGTTCCTACGCTTAAGGATCTCCTCGAACGGGCCGACTTTGTCACTCTTCATGTTCCGGAAATTGCTGAGACTAAGGACATGATTGGAACCGAGCAATTAGCTCAAATGAAGCAGGGAAGTTATCTCATCAATGCCAGTCGTGGAAGCGTTGTCGACATTCCCGCATTGATGTTAGTCTGTCCAGATTTCCTGAATATTTAATGTGCCAGTAACTGATAACTATGGCATGAAAGTGAATCCATGCGCTCCGGACATACCGCGGGTGCAGCTCTTGATGTCTATCCAAGCGAGCCAGCAGCCAATGGTGATTATTTCAACGATGCGCTCAACCCCTGGGGTAATGACTTGAGATCTCTGAAGAACTTGATTTTGACTCCCCATATCGGTGGAAGCACTGAAGGTAGGTCATCTTATACAAGTGCCAGGGATAAAGTTTTCGTACAGAACAGGGTTTATTTTGCGGGCTAACCTAAATTAACTGTTCGGATACTTTATCCCTATGCCTTGTATCATGCTTTAAAAGATAATAGTGGCTAATATTTTGCCTCAGAGGCTCAGAATGCAATCGGTATTGAGGTTGGAGAAGCCCTGGTACGGTATATCAACTCTGGAAGCACTATTGGTAAGCCACTATAGCGTGCATTACGAGTACGGAATTAATACCTTTTAGGGTGCGTCAACATGCCGGAGGTGACCCTTCGTTCTCTCACGCTTGCGGAGGAGAATCATGTCCGTGTCATCTTCATCCATAGCAACAGGCCCGGTGTTTTGAGACAAGTCAACTCAATTCTTGGGGACCACAACGTGGACAAGCAGATGAGCGATAGTCGTGGCGACGTCGCATATTTGATGGCAGACATTAGTGATGTCAATGTTGGAGATATCCGTAGCCTCTACGAGAGCTTGGAAGCCCTCAGCTGTGAGTTGATTTAGCTGACATACTCGCGGTAGGGGTAAAGAACTGGAACAGACATGGGGGTAAATGTCTGTGCGAGGAACAGAAAAAGGAGCGGTTATTTCCCTTCTGAGGTATCTTGAGATCTGAATGAAGGAAATTTCGCATTGGCCATCTTAACCCCAGCTTGTTCCAATACTTTACCCCTACCACGAGTACTTGCTGGAACAAACACTAACGTTCTTCGCAGCTAAAATCATGACGAGAGTTCTGTATTAGTGACACTGGTTTCTGATCCACTCGTTTTACTTTCTTAATTTTATAATCATTGTCTTTTTTTTTTGGAGGGGTGCTGGGTTTTTGGCTATCGATGCCTCCTTATCTATTTTTCTAGAGAAATTTCCGCTGCCCCTCTAAGACTCTCCGTGGGAGTTCATGCTTGCTGACAGCAAGTTGGTGATGCAAAAGTTCTAATTCCAAAGTGAAAAAAGGTTTATTATTTCGATACCCCTATGGTTTAAGTTCAACACTACGCTGTTTATTTCTATTTTCTATTCATGTATCGATGGATCGGCCATTTTGGTCCTGATTTACATTTTAGGGGGCGTTCGATTTTCAACTTGGGGATGATGGGATATACGAGAAACAAAAAATCATGTTTGGGGCACTTCTCATACTGTGGTATGGTGTATATCGAAGGCTTGAATGGGAATGGTAGGAGAGGTTTGGATTTGGGAGAAATAAAAGCCGTTTCAACACGTTAATACTGACCGGCCTGAACCTGCTTTCATTTATTTGGTTTGGTGTTGTGCCGAATGTGAATACCGTAAAAACTCGCTGTATCCACTATCAGAGATCTCAACTGTACCACATCACTAAACCACAATAGACCTAGCAGGGCAGGTTAACAAAATTACGAATACCAGTTAATTAGATCCAGCAAGCTCCACATCTCCAAGCTATACCTTGTTTGGCAAGCACTATTCCTTCACAGGGTGTTTTGTTTCTTATTGCGCAAGCGAAGACCCCGATCACCGATATTGCAGTGGATACAACGGGTTTTTACTGTAGTGTGAATTCTGGCATAAATTGTTACTGGGGTATCTTCAGGAAATAGCACTCGATAATTAGTCATCACCGGTCCACCATGCGCGTGTCCGAGGTCAAAAAAAGTCTGGGTCGACCAAATCGCGACGGGTGCCCACAGCTCCAAACATCTCCAAACAACATCAACCTTCTGCCACCTTTCGAACGGGCTGTCATCAACGAACCCTCCCTTCTCCCTCCGCAAGTCTTTACGGCTATCTCATCCTAATCGCTTCGCCTTTGTAACAGCCGGTCCCGTCACTCTAGCCTTGTTGGTAACCACCACCTTCCATCATTTTCTTTTAAAGGGGAAAGAAAGGAAGAGTTATCTGGGGCTGCCGCCCCCTAATTCAATCCCCTAATCCCATAACGAAACAGGGAAAGAGAAAGAAAAAGAGAGTCGCCCGCTATTGCACCAACCCTTCACCCCCCTGACTCGCACGTTTAAAACGGGAGCCCCGCCGTGTACCCTTCTCCGTGAGCCTCTAACGGTAACCTCCGAAACCGCACCATTCTCAACTCTTGCTTCCTTTCCTCCTTCCTTCCTCCTTCCTTCCTCCTTCCTTCTTCCCCGACTACCTAACCGACGAGCACCACCACCTTTCCACCCCACCACTACAACCGCATCTACAAACTGTACACAACAGAAGAAGGAGCGACAACAATGACCAACCAAACTGACCCCTCTGCGGCCCGTAACCAATCCGGCGCCGCCGGCGAAGAAGACACGGAAATGGAGAACCAAACTTCCAGTTTCCAAACCAGCAGTAGTACCGTTCCTGATGCCCCTGGTAGCCTAGTCGGGATCGCTCAACCAGTGCCACCGCCAATGCCAAAGAAAGACCGCACGCTAAGGGAATTCCTTGGGATGATGGAGGAGTATGCTCCTATCGTAACCCCGCCCCCTCCTCCCTGCCACTTCGCGGCTATGAAGCTAATGGGGGAGTGATACCTAGATCCCTGACGCAGTAACAGACTACTACCTCTCCCTTTCAGGCCTCAATACCAGCGATCCCCGCTTGAAGCGGCTGCTCGCTCTCGCCACGCAAAAGTTCATCGCGGACATTGCCACGGATGCCTACCAGTACTCGCGCATTCGCCAGAGTTCTTCAAACACTGGCGGGGGGGTCCCCGGCGTTGGCGCATTGGCTGGTGCAGTTGGTGGTGTTGGCGGCGTGGCTGGGGGTGCTGGGGCTACGCTAAGGCCCACGGCTAGGCCTGGGTATGGCGGAGGTGGGGGTGGTGGCGGTAGTGCTGGGAGGACGGTGTTGACTATGGAGGATTTGGGGAGTGCGGTTGGGGAGTATGGGGTTAATACTAGGAGGCCGGAGTTTTACAGGTAGAGGAGGATGCGGGGCTCTATGGATTTTCACCATCTCGGGATATACTGCTGGTTGGAAATGGTTTTCGCTCTTTTTCATTTTTTTTACTGGGCTCTTGTTTTCCTTCCTCTCCTTATCTTTCTTCCTCTCTTCCGCACCTCCCTCTTGTGTTAACACGATGTGCCGATATAATTACATTCCTCTGAGGCGTTGACTGGCTGGCTGGCTGTATTTTATATCAAGTTACTCAATTGTACTCTATCATAACGCTCTCAATTGTGGTGACTGGTTAAACTGCTGCGTAAATGCAGATTTCTTGTCATACTCCAATACACAAGGGTGGGAAAGAAAAAAGAAGAAAAAAACTCGGATGCCCCCCCCGTTCATCGTCCGTCCGCCCATCCATCAAGTTATATGATGTCCGTAGTGGTAGTAGTAGGAAGAAGGAAAAGGAAAGGGATGTCTAGAACTTCTGGGGGCGGTATAGTAGTAAGACTTAGAGTAAAAGGAGTGGAGGGTGGCAAGGTACGGCGTGGAAGCCACAAGAGAATTAGATCATAGCTAAACAAACAAGAGAGGAGAGAAACGAAACAGAAACACCCAATCCATGTACCATTTAAACAAGCGCAATGGCAGTTTCGAAGTGAAGAAAGAGGGCAAAAAACATGAACCCCAATGATCCAAACCTAGTATGTAGCCATCGATTCGTTTTTGTTCCGCAAGGCATCCGTTCATTCATTTGTTTCCATACTAGTTCTCTTTCATTTTTTCCGCAGGGCCTCTCCGGGAAATTTTCTTTTTTGTCAGGCTAGAAAAAAACCATCACTCCGATCATTGTTCATGCAAGCTCCTCCGTCGTGAAGAAATGAATAAATTATCGCTTCCTCTCAAAGTAGTTGCTGGTACCCATCACAGCAATGCTCTGATCCATGACCCATTCTCCAAAGTTGAGGTACTTGTCGATTGCGGAGCGAACATCTTTGGATTCGATCTTCTCGGTTTGGAAGCTAACTCTAGTGGTTAGTTTCACCTCTTCTTAGAAAATAAGATTCACAAATAAGATTCTGGGGGAGAATTAGGTAGATGGGTCGGATGGGGTATGCAGAGGGGGAGGGGGGGAGGGGGGGTTGTAGTACGTGAGACCGGTGGACCGCTTAACGCCTGCTAGGAAGGCGGAGAATAGGATTGCGTCAAAGCTGTAATGTGCGATTTTGCCGAGCTGTTTTGTGGCGTTGATGGTGGAAAAGTTAGCGTGCGAAAGATAGAAGTGTGAATGGGATGGGGATGTAGCTAAGCTTCATTATTTGAGGGGGTGGATGGAAGAGGGGAAGGGAATTAGAATAATAATTACCATTTTGAGTGGAAGAGGGATGAAACTGAGGAGTAGTAAGGGTAATATGGCTACGGATTTCTACCGGCTCGGTTGGCGATGAAGGGTGGAAGGAGGCGGCTGGATTATAGGTTCTTGAGTGTTGTGAGTTCAATGGGAGGTTGGTTGTGCATGGAGAGGAGACGGTGGTGAATGGGAGATCATCGAGTGGAGGGCTCTCAGAGAGAGAGGAAGCACGGTGGCGGTGCTGTCCGGAGGCGGGAGCCCCGTGTGGCGCGTTGGCAGGTGAAGACGCAACGAGAAGGGAAAACAACGGTATTGTACTCGTGTATGATATAAGTGGAGTTTAAATTTACGGTTTTATGATCATTGTACGGTATGGCATACAGTATGCTTGGGATATGGGCCAATACCATTTTTGCTAGATCTTTGCGAGATTTTTGGGTTGCTCTGATTGTGTTTCTTCGGGGGATTATCCATAGATAACCTGGTCTTGTCTCTTCGAAGTGCTCTGTGGAATGACTCGTGCCAAATTTATGGGAATTTCTAGATAGTATAATATAGTAAGGTTGATATGACATGTGATCTTCATACTGGATTGGAGGTGGTGTCCCCCCCTCACAACTCAAAGCCCCGAAAAATTCTCCCGCCCGCTTGGGTAAAAGGTATTATTATCGTCCGTAGAGATATCACCATCCATAGAGCGGGCTCCAAATATTAGCACTATGGTGGTGCTGGCCGGCTCTGGTGGGAGTCATCTTATACCAGCACTACCACGGGCACTTCTTCCTGCATCTTCGATGCTTTCCTCTCCACCTGCCGCCGCGCTGCCAGCTTCACCACCGTTCTTCTCGCCCTTCTCATTCAGCATATTTGCCAAGACCTTCCCTTTCCCCTTGCCCCTCCTGAGAGTCTCCTCAACTTCCTCCACAGACTCTTCGTCGTTCTTGAAAGGTGGGTGTGTAAGTAGAAGTGCTAAAGATTTAATTTGCTTCTGGGCTCTGGGGTTGGTGATCTGAAAATTGTTTGCTGTGCCATGTGAGAGGGTTGTAGAGGTGGCGGCAGGGGTATCCAATGGTTTTATCCTCGCTTTCCAGACCGAGCACCTGCCTTGAAGCTTCCCAAGCTCCAAGAACCTTTCAAAGCCCTTTTCAAGACCAAATACCCGACCCTCTATTCTCCCTGCCTTCTCGCCGTCAGCAAGGCCGTGGGCATATCCTTCTTCATAGTAGCTGCATGGTGCGTATTAGCTACATGATAACGGAAGAATTCTGTAGAAGGATAGAAATTTACTCTTCTTCTAAAGAAAGAAGCGGGTCAAAAATATCTGTCATTCCGGTTTGCTGGGGTAGACGCTCGCAGGAACTGGCGAAGAAGGCTAACTGATGTTTAATTTTGGACCGTGCTGCCGAGGATGGAGAGGAACAATTTTGTATTTCGGTGGGGTTAGGGGTCAGCGGCGGTGCAGCGATAGAAGAGTCACTGCACCCCACTTTCACCCAATGAAATTTACCTTTTAACATTACCACTTACACTCGCCTCGACGGCTTCCTTCTCTACTCACTCGGATCCTCCGCAAATCGCGAAAATCACAATAGCTGGCCGGCAGGGTTTTAGACTAGAACAACAAACTCTTTATTCATTGTAAATATCCTAGAAAACCCTCCAGAAACTCAATCTTCTAGGGATTCAATCTTGTTACTGACATTAAACAACAGTGCAAAGCTTTAGTCACAGGCTTTCGCCAAATGGCGCCCCTTAAAGTCAACATTCCAATTCCTGCTCCTTCGGGATCCTCAGCTTTCACTCAAGCTCTTAAAGTTTGCCTCGCGGCATCTGCCTATGGAGTTCCAGCTCAGTTTGTCAAAGGTTTGTTTCCACTTCATCTACTGAGGTGACTCATGATTGATTTCTGTTGTTACATAGTTTCTGGGCAAGCAAACATAAGTCTTGAGGTTCCAAGGGAGAACAAGGTCCTGATAGAGGCGAATGCTATCGTTCGGTACTTTGCTGCTACTGGGTCAAGTCCTTGGTTGAAATCAGGGGAGGAGGCCTTAAAAGACTCTGCTCTCATCGAGTTTGAGGAGTCCGGACAGGAGATTAAAGCTGCAGACGTCGCCGAGAGCGTCATTTCCAAAGCAAATTTCCCAACAGTAGGAATATCCCAAGAGTTGAGAACGAACTCACTTTACTAATCTGTGTTTTACCCAGGACTCAGCACTCCCGCCTAGCCCTGCGGAAATAATCCTCTTCTCAAATTTGTGGGATTTAGCTTCAACCTCAACTTCAGACGACAGATCTACACTTTCGAGATGGCTCAGCAGAATTATTGGGACGGAGTGGGCGAAGGTCGGAATCAAGCAAACTGCCACCCACACCGTAGACAAGCTGGCCACCAAAAGCACTGGAAAGGGTGCTGAAAAGGGTGTTGGTAAGCGTGCCGTAAAGAGGACTTCAATTCCAGTCGATGACACACCACGTGAGATGATCCAGAAGATCAAAGAGGGCACGAACATGAAAGTTAGGGATCCTAGGGAGTCTATGTAAGTCCCCAGAAACGGTCATAGCCATCTGCGATCCCCATGGAGCTAATTCTACGGATAGACTCCCGGTCCCTGGTGAGAGAAATGTTCTCATCACCTCTGCGCTTCCTTATGTTAACAACGTGCCTCATCTTGGGAATATTGTTGGAAGTGTTCTCAGTGCAGACGTGTTTGCTAGGTAAGAAGGCTGTTGATTGTACTTAGTGCATCATCTACTAAAAATCACTTAGATACGCAAAAGCTCGCAACTACAATACCCTCTACGTTTGTGGAACTGATGAGTATGGAACTGCTACAGAAACCAAGGCTTTACAAGAGGATCTCACTCCTCGGGCTCTGTGTGACAAGTACAATGTACTTCATGCTGAGATCTATAAATGGTTTGATATCGGGTTCGATTATTTTGGCAGGACTACGACAGATGCTCAGACTGAAATTGCTCAAGACATCTTCCTGAACCTCTACAGGAATGATTTCTTAGTCGAAGAGTCAATGACTCAGCTGTTTTGTGAAAACCACCAAGGATTCTTGGCTGATAGATTTGTTGAAGGCACATGCCCCGAGTGTGGCTTTGAGGATGCAAGGGGGGACCAGTGCGACAATTGCGGTCTTCTGCTGGATCCTTTTGAGCTTATAAACCCGAGATGTAAGCTTGATGGAACCGGTCCTATCAAACGTGACTCAAAGCACATCTTCATTCGACTCGACAAACTCCAGCCCGAAATTGAAGAGTGGGTTAACAAGACTTCTGAAGGGGGTCAATGGTCTAAGAATGGTCGGATAATCACTGAATCCTGGCTGAAGACTGGGCTTAAACCACGATGCATTACCCGTGATCTTACTTGGGGAACTCCCGTCCCTGTACCAGGCTATGAGAATAAGGTCATGTACGTGTGGTTTGATGCTTGTATTGGATATGTTTCTATCACTGCCAATTATACTAAGGAATGGGAGAAATGGTGGAGGAATAAGGACGAAGTTAAGCTTTATCAGTTCATGGGCAAAGACAACGTTCCTTTCCACACTGTTGTTTTCCCTGGGACTCAAATCGGCACTCGGGAGAACTGGACTATGTTGCACCATATCAGCACTACAGAGTATCTGCAATATGAGGGAGGCAAATTCTCCAAGAGTAGAGGGGTTGGTGTGTTTGGAAACAATGCACAAGATACTGGAATCCCACCTAGTGTATGATCCCTACCATATTCAATCATTAATGGAGCAACTATGACTGACTTTATCAGGTTTGGCGTTACTACCTCTTGTCCTCCCGCCCAGAGACGGGCGATACACAATTTGTCTGGCAAGACTTTGCTACCAAGAACAATTCTGAGCTTCTAGCGAACCTCGGAAACTTGGTCAATCGCCTCATTAAGTTTGTCAACGCAAAATATGCCGGGGTGGTCCCTGATTACACTGCCGGGATTAACGATCTATCCTTCGATCAATATAAGGAATCAGTCAATGCGCTTCTGAAATCCTATGTCGGGGGTCTCGAGGAAGTTCATATCCGTGCAGGTCTTGAGAAGGCTATGGCAATTTCTGGTGAAGGCAATAGGTTCTTACAGGACAACAAATTAGACAGCGCACTGTTTACAAACTTTCCTGAGAAAGCAGCTGCCGTAGTTGGTTTCGGTCTCAATCTCATATACCTCCTCTCTGCCCTCATCTATCCATACATGCCTGCAACTTCCGAATCGATAGTCAAGCAACTCAACGCGCCCCTCCGATCTATCCCAGATGCTTGGGATGCCGATGGTTTGCTCCCAGGCCATGTCATCGGAAGAGCCGAATACCTTTTCACCAAGATCGAGGAGAACCAGGTTCAAGAATGGAAGAGTAGGTATGGTGGTAAGCAGGAGGTAGCTCCGGGATCCTAAGAAAGAGAAAAAGAAGGGGAGATCAGCGGCCAGGCAGCGAGATGCTAAGGGAAGAGAGGTGGCAAGCCCTGGCGCTGCGTCCACTTCTGCGGTTAATCTGGAAGTTAGACTAATAGTCTGAGTTGATCGGCCATTCGCTGTCGTTTCGTTTTTAGTTTAGGTGAATAAAAATAGGGGATTTTCTTCGGAGTTTGGAAGAGCTGGGTGAAGGGATGAGTTATCTTATTTAGTTTAGTCTTTCTCCTTCTAGTCTTTTTTCTTTCTCGTGCTCAGTATAACATAGATCGACACGTGAGATACACTAAGTGGGAGTTAGAGTGGCTTTTCTGTGGCAATATTTCTTTTTTTTTACTGCTTCTATGGGCCTGTTTGCGATTGGTTAAATTTGTACCTTGTTGAGCTTGTCTGGTGGGCGTCATTCCTTTAATATCCACTACCCCGCACAGGTGGCCACGGATCTAGTCCTCCGGCGACACGACTACCGCAAGAACTCGAATAATTGGACGTCACACAAAGCGGTTAACTTAAGGTGTGTATTGCGAAGTGGTCTTATGTCTTAGTTAATATGGGTTTCATTATTTCTTGGCAGCTAATCGTAGTGAAGATGATGCCAACAAGGGAGAAAACTCTGCATGATTAGCTGCCAAGAAATAATGAAACCCATATTAACTGAGACATAAGACCA
>Ga0307509_10001225_pt1 | contig 43472 bp, 39 predicted proteins | sample 10_EM_MG_FD_202245 | JGI IMG/M metagenome (GOLD analysis project Ga0307509, IMG submission 202245) | Populus trichocarpa ectomycorrhiza microbial communities from riparian zone in the Pacific Northwest, United States - 10_EM | ecosystem: Host-associated > Plants > Roots > Unclassified | place...
ACAACCAGGTACAGTAATCCTCCCGCTTTGCTTGATAATAAGTGACAAAGGAAACAAGTAACTAAATACTAAGAGAAATAGGAAAGGTACAAAGGAACTTGTATTCGTTTGGAATGATCGCCGGTGAATCTCAACAATAGAGAGGTGAACTCTAAGGTTGCGACAGCACCAAAACTCAAAGTAGAAGATAAAGGTAAAGTAATCAATTCAGGAAGAATCAAAACCGTTAATCTGAAAATCGTTAAGCTCGAAGCTTTACACAATTGGTTCTCTCGAGGAAAAGTTGGTTGTTGAAGTAGAATGCCAAACGCTTAAACTTAAGTAGATATCATTTAAGCCCTTGATATTCACCACTACTCCGACCTTTGCGAGCACCCTGTCCTGCTCAGGTCTTGTCCGAGGTCTGCCCTCCATCAGGAATTATCCTGCCAGAAGTCTCGGACCAACTCGGGTACACTTAACTCTGTCAATAGGATGTGAGTTTCTGCAATATGTCTCCCATAGAACGACAGGTGGAAAAACTCTTCCTATCGAAGGCACGCCAGTAGCTAACTGGGATGCCAACAACCGGAGTCAATACCTAGGTGGTAGACTCACTAGCCCCATGGTAGTTTCGTCTATACAAGCTATGCAGTCCATCATTTAATCTACGGGACTATTCAATGCGATAATTTGACATGCAAGCTCCCCCGGTGAGATGTAGCCCATGGCTGGCTTAATGGGTGCTACCCATAGCCAGCCTCTCGGGACAACCTCTACCATGATAAGACTCATACCTCTTGAGTCCATTAACAACCCATAGTAATGCTACAAATCAAGGGGAGAAGGTTCCGGCTGGTTACTTAGGTGTTTGTCCCGACAACACCCTGGCTTCAGTGAACTACCTAAGTACCTCTAGGAAGACTACCCTACTACCAGTAGGCTAATATAGACTCCTAGGTGCTGGAGAGACCATTTATGGGCGACCCTCATTTTGGTGGTTACCCATACTCCCCTTATATATCCTGCGAACCACATTCAGTCGGATGGACTGTGACGACTTATACTGTGTTACTGCAGCTCCTCCAATGACCTCTATTTACTAGCAAACGAGCAACTATGCAGCCGTCTGCCTATGACGCGCCGGCCTAACGCTCAACCAGAGGGGGGTGTTTGATAAACCCGCCCAAGTTCAATAGCATGTTCGGACCAGCATTACTCAAGCGTGGGGCCTCCCCGTGTGGATGCGTGTGTGCCTATGAATATCTAAGAGCTCTTAGAATGTGCGGCAATCAACCTCTAAGTTCTAGGATGACTTTCCCGGTGAATGTAGGGTAACTTGGACTCCACAGTAGGGTAACTGGAGTCCATGCGCACAATGGTCAAATTCCCAAGGTAGGGTAACTTTGCCCTCTTATCCTTTTAACCGCTTCGGAAGTTCTCCTTTGAACACACAATGTTGTCTCTGAGGTCTGTGTAATGTTCCCATAAATTCCTTGACTTTATGCAAACTTACTCCCAAAAGGTTACCCTGCCTCGTAGAGTACTCAAGGCTACTCAACTATTTCCTAGGCCTTGCCCTACGTTTTACCAGCTATTTGTATACTAAGTATACCAGACCATACCACCTCTAGTTACCACTTGGTATATCATTTGGGCTAAGGTGATAGTCATTGTAGCTACCTATCGTAGGGTCGTTACATCTTGAATGCTTAGCCAAGGATACAAATCATAAAAATCCTTCAAGAAAGATATTCCAAAAGAGATATCAGAATATGATAAGTCCTATATATTTAATGTAACCTAGTTTGAATTTAGTTTCTCAGACTTTTATATGATAGTGGCAATTGAAAGAGTGGTGGAAAACTAGATACAAAGTATATCAATATTGGCATATAATATCTACATACTCAGTTAACATATAGACTGATTTTCTTGGAATATACTTCATTATAATTATTCAAGTAGGAATAGAAAGTTAAAGGCGAAACAAATAAGTTTTCCAAAATCTTTGCTTCAATGAGAATCAATTTTACAAAAATGTTAGATAAACTCATATTCTAACTGAAAACTATAATTCACAATTATTCATAACTAATAAGTACTTCTGCAAGAATGTTATAGAGTCTAGAAGGCTAAGTCTAACTAGTTAGAATATGGTAAAATGATTATGGCTTATTGAATCATATGTTGAATATTTTTAATTAAATCAATTGTTCAAAATATGAACACCAAAGGCAGAATCTATTCTATCTGGATAATACTGCACAAGTATGAGGGTGGTTGCATAGCATACAGGATAAGGAGAGATGTGTAGTATGAAAGCAGGTTGGTAGTAGTTCAGGTTCTTATTTGTAACTGGGGAGTACCCTATGCAGACGTAAACTCTAAGGTTGCAACCAGACTGGAGACTCAAAGTAGAAGCTAAAGATAAGGTGGTAACAGGTTTACTGCTGTCTAATGAAAAGGTACAATAGAGGGCTAGTGATTGACTGGCAAGCGCTAAGTCCAAGGAAGGCTTCAAGAAACCTGGAGATAGGGAGATAATAGTTAAAGGGCAAGTAGGAACTAAAGGATCTCCGTTCAACCAAGTATATTCATAAATCAAGAGTCTGCTGAAGTCTGCCGTTCTCCTGGTAGCCAGGAGGTGAGTTTAAATACAAGAGTTCTCCCAGTGCGATAGTAATCAGATATCCTGCAACCATGATCATTACCAGGCAGTGCACCTTGCCCTGCATGTCCTGTGATCCCACATGAAACCTAAGAGTCATAATACTGCCTCAATGCTATCGTCAGCTTACATGACCGTTCCTTCACTTGTGATCCTAAATAAAACAATAAACATGCAAAACTAAATTTAACATAAGCTACCAGGCCCTAATATAGCTCCAGGGCTGTAAAAAAATCAAACTAATCAAAGTAAGGAAAGTAATCAAACTAAACATTGGAAATCCTGCACTCCGCTCCTGTATACAGATACCGGAACATGTATACATGTTATGAAGGTAAATAATTCAGAAGAATCAAAACACTAAAACTTAATATTTTTAAGCTGAAAGCTTTACTTAATAAGTTCTCTTTTTTCAACAATGGTTGGTGCAGAGCGAATTCAATTACTCAGAGTAGAAGATGGAAAGCTTTTATCGAAACCAACAGGTATGGTAACAAGAATAGTGTTGTTCACGAGCCGGCTCGGCTCATGGCACCCCTGGACTCGAGGCTCGAGCCGAGCCCTGACCTAGACTCGAGCCGCCAAGAAACCGCCAAGAACCGCCAAGAGGCTCGAGTCGCCAAGGGACTCGAGTCAGCTCGTCGACCCCTGTTCGAGCCGCCAAGAGCTGGGTGCCAAGAGACTCGAGTCCGCTCGGCTCGTGCACAACACTAAACAAGAAAGGCAAATCTGATAAATAATAAATAAGAAACGAATGACCGACAGTCTTGTTGAATATCACCGGCAATCACTCTGCACAGAAGATTCTTGTCTTATACCTTTCCTATCCTGTCGCTCATTAGTTTTAGTTTCCTTTGTTAATCATTATAAATCAAGGAGGAAGAACGGAGATACCTAGTTTGTATAGGGTCGGAGAAAATTCGCATGTACGTCCGGAAGTGTCCGGAAGTCACTGCGATGCGAGGGGGGATGCACGGAATACTCAGCGGTCAGGATACTGGAACTCCGTGGTTTAGTGACATTCCCGGAATGATTCCCGCAGGTTGGGAGTTCACGAATACTCTTTGTATTTTCTTATATAAACCTTCCCTTCTCCCTTAGATAGAAACGATAAGCAAGTGGGATACGAATCCCAAGAATATACAGCAATTTCCTCCTTGACTTCATTGTCCTTCTTCATCTGTCGAGCCCGTCCATCTTTATCTTTCCAGCTCATTCGTCTCGTATCCAGATCTCATAACAACAAAATACTCCTGGAGTGTGTGGTAGATGAGTCTAACTGCGAATCCCTCCTTATCAACCATAATGAGTCCTTGGCAGCAGCGCAACACTGTCCGGATAGAGGGAACTCAAATAATATGGGCTATGATCAGTCGAGAGTACCTTGGGATTCTTGTTCTTTTCCGTACCGCCAGCGGTGTCCTATATATACACAAGATTCACTTCCAAAGAAAAAACTTTTCATCTCCCACATCCTTCTCCATTCTTCGTTCCATCCACACCTCTTAGAAGTTTCCCGAAACTCCTATCTCATGAATCCTTTCTTTCTGTTTCGTCCTCTTCCACATTTATCCTTATCTTCCGCAAACATCTGCTATGCTCATACACCCGTCCGTTTCCCAACTATCATAGTGCCACACTGATCTGTTTCAACTTCCAGCTAACCTAGTCCCAAACCTTTAGCACTTCCTAGTGCGTTTCCTGAGTGTACCCAAAACATCTCCCCTGCAGCCAACCATTCATCCAAACATCGCCTCAACTTCTAACTTCCGCAACCCTTTCCAAAACCAAACCCTCCTCGTCGAAACATCCAGTGTTGTAGTAGTGTTGAAGATATGGAACCTTCGCGAATATTTCAACAGGAACAGGGGGGGGCAAATTTTGCGATCTGGGGTTCCAATTTTGACCGCCAAAGCATGGCAGAGCTCCTGAACTTCCAGTGGCCGTTCCGAATGACATACCCACATTAGAGCAGTCATCCCGAGTCTAGATTTCTTGCGACCCTGTGCTTTGATCCGTTCTAGCGTTGTACCGTAGGCATCTTCTAGGTTTAGACCAGTGTTCCCAAGCGTCCAGTCCATCCCTCTTTTGCCTAGGACGGGACGGACGCCAAATTGTAGTCCGTCCTAACCCATACCCGGGACGGACGGCCGGGCCCTGCAGTCCTTTCGAGTGATAAGGTGTGATTGCGGCTGCGAAATGAAACGAAACGCCAAGCACAAAAGAATGTGATCGCCAACACACAAGGGTGACGAACTTCTTCTCAGCTTACTGCTCACTCTTACGCTCACGAGTTAGGAGATGGAATCATCAGGACCGAGTTAGCCCTGGCTCCCGTGCGAGGAATATGATAATGCTTCAGACATATTACTTGTAGCTAAAGGACACTTTTTGGATAGTGGAAAGTATAAGAAAATAGGTAAAATGAGAGCACGATTTTTTGCTGAGGTTCCTTATCGGATATGAGATATAGTCTCATCTTTGGCGTATATTTCCCGTAGGGATATTTTATTCACCCAGCCTCTGATATGAAAATGAGGCATACACTTATTTTGTCAATGCACCACGTATATCCAATTACTATGCAACTTAGGGGGTGACTATCTATTATAGGCTAGTGTGCAAAATACCTATAGGGCCCTATGGGTAATTGGCCGGGCCCTGCAGGTGACGGCAGGTACCTGCGGGTGACGCCCGTCCTTACTCAGGACGGTGGGTATTTACAAATGACGCCCGTCCTTACTTAGGACGGCCGGCCCTGCAGGTGACGCCCGTCAACCTACAGGACGGCGTTCATTAGACGAGACGGACGCCGTCCCCGCCGTCCTTACCCACACCGCCTGGGACGGACGGGACTATTGGACGCCAGGGCCCTGGCGTCCGGACGGGACGGTTGGGAACACTGGTTTAGACCATACGTAAGTGCTTGGAGTTTCCCTCGCCTGCGATTGATGCTAGTCGCCTGTAGAATTGCATCGAGATTTAGAGAAACTAACAGAAATCTAGATATACATCTGTTAGCGGACAGCTCGGGCAGGATTTCTCATTTAGCCGATCATACTCACATCTCCGATCCAGCCTCCGGAACCTTCTCCACAATTTCCGCCCCCAATGTCACATCCATCTCCCCCGAGGCTCTGTCCTCTGCAAGTTTCGCCTGGACATATTGTATAAACTCGCTCTCTCGGGGAGTCATTGAAATAGCGGCTACTCCACTAGGGAGATGCCTGCAAACTTCATCACCAACATGCGGTCTACTAGTTAAGAACACTGGAAACGGTCGGGAACACTTTGATGATGTCCCTGAGTGGCAGAAGGATCTTGGCTCGATCCGGTGCAGCACACGCGTCCAGGGCGCCTAGACAGAAAAACGTGCTCCGCATAGATGAGAGGATCACCAATAGCTTCACGATCTCATGGAGTTGTAGGCGCTGACCGCTCGAGCGTCCTCCGTACTTTTGAAATGCATCCATCACTTCTCCCGGGATTTGCCTGAAACTACTGACCACCTGCTTCAGAAGAGTACCTAAGACACTTGCCGAAGATTGCTCCTTTTGGGCGGCGAAGTCAAAATAAAAACAAGCCACGGCAATGTTCCCCTGAGCCCCGCCCACCTCATGCCACAAGGTATCTATTACTAGTGAACTAAAATGGCGACTTGTCAAAAACAGTATCCAGCTTTGCGCTTCCTCTGAAATACAGCATCTCATACCTGATGTAAGTCTTGCCGACCCCAGGATTTCCAGAGCAAAATATGGTCGCCGTTTGTGACCCACCTTGACCATTAGTTACCGCTCTTCCAGTTTCGAAATTCCTCCGTCTGTAGAAGCCAGTCGCCCACTTTGGTGACCCGGCGTTTTCGAAGGCCACAATGGCGTTTGCGGGGATCGAGGAGTGACAACCAAGCTAGGACCCTATTTCTAGTGTTGTGGAGGTGGTAGTCGAAGTGGTTGTTGCCGTTAAGCGAGTTAACGGTGTAGTTTAGGAAGTAGGCGGTATTAACAGAATTCATCTTCCCGGTAAAGCGATCCTAGGAGATTTTTCCGCTCCTTGCTGTTTAGGATGTTGTAGAAGATTCATTATTGATGGAGTATAGTAGTAGAGGGCGATGGAGTTCCCCAGAGTAGGAGAAAAGCGGGGTCCATCTCAAATGCCCAGCCAGGTCGGTAGCTGATGAAGAGACGGTCCAGTCATACTTCCGGAGCCTTGTGAAACCAATATCGCGCCTGAGCGGCGCCTGTGGCTCCAGCCGCACCACACACCCCAAACATGACAACTTGATAGGCGCACGATCTTCCTTGGGAGACACCCCCCACAAAACCCCCGGAGGGTGGTGGAATAGGTAGCCTCTCCATTCCTCCAACAAATAAATCGTCATCAACCCGTGCTTGACGCGGGTTAGTAACATCGAGTCGTGTCCCTTGGGATAGCAAGGATCGCGAATGTATTTCTCGGACTCTCTGATTAAGCTTCATAGATCTCCTTTCGTGCCCCCCGACCCCGATCGATACCATCGCCCAAGCTCTCCGCATCCCGCTATTTTCACTACGCTTAGAGAGATTTGATATTTCTGAATCTTCCAATCTTCGCAGTACTTTCGCTATACTGGCTAATGATCAATGGATCTGGCCTCACTCAAGAGCACAAATCCTTTCATTAACAAGCCGGCAGTGACATACGGCAGACGGGATTCCCGATATGGTATGATTTTACACTGCATCGAACAAAGTCACCATTCCTGGTATGCGTCCAGTTCTTTTTCCTCCCCCTATGCACTTGATACTTGCACACACTTCCGCATGCACCTCGGGTGTGTTCGCACCCCACCCGCAGGCCCCACCACCGTGTCACCTATTGCCCTTCCGCAAGAGTCAACCAGCTCAACAGCAGACACCCCAGCTGGAACGGTTATCTTGTGGGGGGGGGGGAGTATTAATTATGTCTCTCAATTAGACCAATGATTTCGGTACAGCGAGATTAATTTGCGGCACGTTGCGGTCCTTTTTCTCGCCGTTCTTTGGTCTAAGGTTAGTGTTTGCTTCATTAAATATGATCCCCCCCCGAGTGGTGGTTGAGTTATCGAAGATAGCGCATGCCGGAGAAATTCAATAGTTTCGTGGATGCCCTCCGAATGGACTGACATGCTCGCAATAGTAATGCTACCATCTATAACGTCACTAAGGGTTTTGGATGCACGTGTATCATGGTAATAAGGTTAGATACCGTAGTTTAAAATATTCTTTATATAATACGATGATGGTAATACCCTAACTATACCGAAAAACTGGGATGATTAGCTAATTAGGCCTCAGGCTAAAACCTCTAGAATTCCCTCCTTCGGCTTAGGGGGGGGGAAGCAGCGAAAGAATCTATCTTTCAGCGGGCCAAGTGGAATGAAAGAGGAAATGAAAAAAAAAGACCGACCTTACTAGGAGAGGCAACTCCGGCATCCTAGTGTGAGGTCCAATTATATAAGTTTCTCCTGGAGAATTCTCGCCCTACTACGTATACAAATTCAAAATAACTTGGTAACATATATCTATATGGACAGGAAAAAGAGATAAAGTATCATACACAGAAAGCAAAATCTATCGTGAACCGGAAACCGTGATAAAATCAAATATCAGGAAAACAAAGCAAAACCATACACGGTAGCCGTAGTCCTAGAATGGAATTTCTCGCTTCGACTTATATTATACACGAATATGAAAATAGAAAGAGTGAAATCATGGGCTATTGTTCCAGTTCCAGTATCCGCGTAGAGAGTGAATGTAATTCCCGGGGGGGGGGGAGTAAATTCACAAATGACCAGGTCTGAAAGTCACATGGAAAGATGGTAGTTTTTTATTCATCAGGGCAGTGGAGGGAGGGGAGGGGAGAAATTATGGAGAGGTATCCTCTTCATGGGAGTTGAGCGAGAGCCCGGGGGAGAAATCAGGCCACTGGACGGGATATAGCCGGGGTGCCACCAGGGATTGTGCGAAAATTAGGGCTCGAGGATAACTAGGAAGAATTTTATCGCTTTGGGATTCGTCTGCAGTGCTCGTAGAGATTGTGGAGGTCGGTTACCAACTTCGGGAGACACTGATCCCTTCTCCGAGCAGTGTGCGAGAGTTTGGTAGGCCACATACGTAGGGCTTGTCAGGTTTGCCATCCCTCCGTCAAAGTAATAACTTCACCACTACCTCGTGCCCATTCCTGATAGCCAAAGAGATTGGTGTTCGGCCCCATTTGTCGGGCCTATCCGGGTCGACGTCTTCCCGTTCCAGCAACAACTTCACCACTGCCTCATGCCCATTCTCTGCGGCCAACGAGATTGGTGTTTGGCCCCACTTGGCGGGCCTATCGGGTTTGACGTCTTCGTGTCCCAGTAACAGCTTCACCACCTCCTCATGTCCTTTCTCTGCAGCAAGTGAGATTGGTGTCCGGTCTTTATAGTCCGGCCTATCCGGGTTCACGTCTTTCCGTCCAAGTAGCAGCTTCACCACCGCCTCATGTCCATTCTTAGCAGCCAACGAGAGAGGAACATTGTCCCCCACCGCCGGCCTGTCGGGGTCGACCTCTCCCCGCTCAAGTAACAGCTCTGCCACTGCCCCATATCCATTCTTAGCAGCCCAGGATAGCGGTGCTCGGTCCCTATTGTCCGTCTTATCGGGGTTAACGTCTTTCCGTCCAAGTAATATCTTCACTACCCCCTCTTGCCCATTCCCGGCAGCCCAGGATATTGGTGTCCGGCAGCTGTGGTCTGGATAATCGGGACCGGTGACTTTCGGCCAAAGTACGAACTTCGGCAGTGCCTTACGTCTATTCTGTGTAGCCAACAAGATTCGTGTTAGGTTGGAATAGTCTAGTTTATGGGGGCTGAGGGCTTTCCGCTCAAGCAGCAGCTTCACCACTGCCTCAGATCCATTCCCGGCAGCCCACGATATTGGTGTTCGGCCGCTATGGTCTGGGCAAGTCGGATCAATGTCTTCTTGTTTCAATAACCACTTTACCACTTCCTCATGTCCGCCCATAGCAGCCCATAAGAACGGCGTAGCACCGGTTTCATCTTTGCCGTTTATATTCACGCCATACATCGTTGCCAAAGAGCTCGCAACCTCCACAAGCCCAAATATGGAGGCACAGTGTAATCCCGTGAACTTGTAAAAGTCTAAAATTGATGCAAGAGGATATCCCCCGAGTGTGTGTTCCAAGAGCAACCTAATTGAGACGTGGCATTCGTAACGGCTAAAGAGCTTCAGTGCAAGTGTTTTCCCAAGATCTGTGAGTTCCCTTTTCATGTGGGCCCCCCAGTATAAAGATGAATAGTTCAAGAAAGGTGGGTGCTGAAAGCTCTGAAGGCGGGGTCCGAAAGAGCCATCACCTGCTGCGAATTTAGATATGTCAAGCAGGTCTCCGCAATTACCGAGTGAGGGTTATTGAAAAGGTTACCATGCCTTGTCAAATACGCTTGCAGTGTGTGGTGGACGAGTCGCACAACCGATCCCTCCTTATCCAGCACAACGAGTCCTTGGCAGCAGCTTAACACTGTCCGTATCGAGTGCGCATCACTATCATAGCAATCTGTCGATCCCATTTCCACCACCAGAGCCTGACATAGCTCCTCCGCCCGCAGGCAGGGTTCCGAATGGTCGGCTGTGGACTGGCTCGGACTAGCTAGACCAGGTCAAAGTCTAGTCGAGTCTGGTGGCGGAAATTAGACTGACCGGAGAGTCGTGATTGTTGAAACTGACTGGACCGGGCTCGGTCAGACTGGACAGACCAGGTGAAAACTGAGTGATAGAAGATGTATCGGCCTGTGGCTTATCCGCTTAAAGACAACAGTTAAATCGTGAAAACCTCTGCAGAGAAACCAGCCGTGTGTGAAAGCTCTCTCTCATTTACCCATACTGATGAGCAGACTCCGTTAACCGACTAAACCGCCAAATCTCAGGCAAGTTGGAATGCGCATATTGCCTCGCTTATAAAGGGCAGCGAAGATCCGTTGCAACTAACGTACCCCATGGCGGGCCAAAACACATGGTTACATGAAGCAAACTTATAGAGTGGTATTCAGAAAACCGGTTTAGGCTCTCTACTTGGGGACTATTTCATATAACTGCGTGTTTTGGCTTGCTATAAGATACGTTATCAAGTCTTTTAGTTCACTAATCGAGTGATGCTACATGTAGCGAAACTGGCTTATTAATACACCTTCCCCGCGTTCCGCCCATGCCGGGGGGGAATAGGGAGACTGGTCTGGGACTAATCCCGACCAGTCCTTGACTACATTTATTGGTCAGGTCTAGTCACGGACATCAATTCAGACCGACCAACTGGTCGTGCCTCCCAGACTTGACCGGTCGGACTATTCGGAACCCTGCCCGCAGGGGCCGTTTTGAATGACATATCCACATCAAAGCACTTATCCCAAGCTTTGATTTGTGACTATCTTGTGCTTCGATCCGACCTAATGTTGCACCGTAGGTATATTCTAGGCTCAATTCATCACTTATTACCCTGAGCCTTTCTCTCCGCCGACGGATAGTAGTCTCTTGTAGTATTGCATCAAGATTTAGAGAGACTAACAGAAATCTAGACATATATCAGTATGAAAATAACTTAGGCGGGATATACTATCTAGCCGATCATACTCACATCTTTGAGAGAGTTTCCGGAATCTTCTTCAGAATTTCTGCCTCCAATACCCCATTCATCTCGTCTGAAGTTGAGTCTTCTGCAATCCTTTTGTGGATGTATCGGATAATGTCACCCTGTCGGGGACTTATCGATATAAGTGCTACTCCCAAAGGGAAATGCTTCTCCACTTCACCACCGACATGCAGCCTCCCAGTTAAGAACACTCGAGCGGTCGGGGACATTTCAATGATCTCGTTGAGCGAGAGAAGGATATTGGCTCAATCTGGTGCACTGCATTCGTCAACAGCGTCGAGACAGAAATACGTGGGCTGGGTAGACGAAAAGCTCCCCAACATCTTCACGATCTCTGCAAGTTGTAATTTCCGACCGCCGAAGAATCTTTTATGCCTTCGAAATGCATTTGTTATTTCTTTTGGAATTTCGGTAAAACCACCTACAACCTGCTTTAGGAGAGCACCTAACACACTGGCAGCGCATTTTTCCTTTTGGGCCGTGGAGTCGAAATAGAAACAGGCGACCGCAATATCCTCTCCGACCCCTCCGGTCTCATCGCCCAAGGTATCTATTACTAGTGAACTAACATTGTGATTTGTAAGGCAAAAATCCCCAGCTTCATTCATTCTCTCTCTCCGAATGCTCGTCCCTTACCTAATATAGGTTTTACCTACCCCTATATTGCCGGAGCAAAATATTGTTGCCTTTTTCGATTCACATCGGCCGTCGCCGTTCTGCCAGCTCCTAAATGTTGGGATGTGTGTGTGATACGTGTGTGAGGTGAGATGTTTTGTTAATGACTAGTCGTACAAGAGAGAAGACTACTTAAAGGAAATCCCATGCCAAGCCCACTCCCGCACAACCAATGATAGACCTAACCCATAGACATGACCTAAGTGGGTAGCCGTACCTCAATATATCGTAGAGCTAATAGAGCTAACACTAAATTCCTCTGTGCGCAAAATCCAGTCACCCACGTCCTTAACCCGGTTCTTTTGAAGGTCATGATGGCGTAAGTGGGGTTCGAGAGGAGACAACCAAGTTAGGACTTCGGACCGGTCCATGGTGACCGCGATGTCGTGATCATTATGCATATTAAAATCGCTGGTATTGGGGGTAAGAGCGCTAGTATTAAAATTTCAGGAGCCGGTAAAATTGTAGTTATGAGTTCAGGACTCGATGGTATTAATAAAATGATATCTCAGGGGTGAGGATTCAAGTTATGGGGGGACTGTGTGGTACTGCAAGGATCTGGAGACGTTTTTCCGTCCCCCTCTCTTCGGAATATTGTCGAGCGCAAGTTGGTGATCAATTGTATCATAGCCTTAGGCCTTTCAATTATCGGGAGTGAGCGAAAGCGAGGCTTGTCGCTATCGCCCAGCCTTGCCGATGAAGAGTTCGTTCAACCAGACCTCCCAAACTTTGTGAAATTAATATCACGCCTCAGGCCACCACCACCAGGGGGGGGGGTGCGCAGGTTGTAGATAGCAACTGCATAGTTCTTGTCACATAGACCAAGATAAGAAGTGTATTTATTCGTGCCCGGAGGTAGGCAAAGGTCGAGACCCGTCAGGCAGGCCTTCGCCCAGCACTTGTTCGAGAAATAGGCTAGGCAAATGCATTTGTGTTATAGTGCCCCAAATACCCAAGGACCAGAGCTCCGGAATCTCTGAGCGGTCCCAACAGATGTCGATTCATGCCCAGGATCCTAATCGAGACCGGAGCGAGAACCACTCCGTGGACTACTATTTTATCTTTTAACTCGCTATGATACTTGGAGTTTCTAAACTATTCAGTTCGAGCACCGAATAATATCGGTACCAGTGAATAACTTAATTTAAGGTTGAAACAGTACTCGAGTAAAACAATTTCATTACTTGCGCGAGCAACCCATCTTGTAACCAGCCGAGCTACGAGCCTGGTGACAAAAGAACCGAACGGAGGCTACATTTTCCACACAAATACCCATTCTGAAAAAGTGCCCGCGGCTACCATAATAGCAGAAAAATCTAGGAATTTTTCTAGATAGATTGAGATCCACTAACTAAACACCAGCCTGCGGAAAACTTTCTCAGAATTGTGAGTGACAGAGTTCTAAGGGACGAACTCAAAAAAATGTGTAGGGACAGTCAATCTGTATTTGATTTTAGCCTTGCACCCACCACATTGGCTGGTTTCACAGAGCTACTGCCACTAGTTGGCAGGGGGGGGGGTGAATATAATTTTTATAATATGTTAAATTCTTCGCGATTCTCTTGCACTTGAAGAAGAAAATCTGGTGTGCGCCATCGCAGTGGTTGGCTAAACCCGTGCATTTTGTATGGAAAATAGGGGGGCTCGTTTCTTTTGTTGCCGAGATTGTACTCGAGTATAAAATCCACAACACCGGCTGTTAGACGGCCGTCTCTAGGTAAACGGGCCCTAAACCCTTATGACAAGGTGTGTGATGAAACGGTTACAGTAGGTCCTGCTTGCGCGGTAATGATCAACAAGCTAGGGGGGTAGAAATCTTTGATACGATGGGCATCTTGTGAGATATTAATTATCCACAGGTATTACGGTCGCGATTTCAAGCTAGCCAGAATGTGCCAAAAATTATTGCTCTCTCCCACTCTTCCCTAATGGAGGGTTAGGGTTTAGTGCCTTGAGTGTGCTCTATCACGGCAATGGTGGTCATGTCATCATGAGCGGGGAATAAACTGGTGGAAATTTTGTAGTCTCACAGATAGATACCTTTTGAATATAGCCACACACTCCCATTCACAATGTTACCATGTCTTTGAGAAATGATGCCATTTTATGCTCATTCGTCATAATTTTGACAACCGGGTTAGACATTACAAGCTAAATCATTCATTACTGAGACGAGTATAAAATTTCTAACCATTAAAATCTTGCCCAACAGTAACAAGTATACTATCCGTGGAAAACTTTGTATCTAACGTACATCAATACCTATGGGAGAAAGGAGAAGAGAAAAGACAATAAGAAAGTGGAGGGAACAAAGATAAAGGACACGGAAAGCAAAATCTATAGTAAACAGGGAACCAAGACAGAATTAGGTGCCGTTACAAAGTGAGCAGGACCTTCATGCAGCAGCCACAACCCTGGAATCCAATATCCCACTTCGATTCACATCATACCGGATTTGAAGCTAGCAAGAGAGAATCCGGGGGCGGTATTCTACTACAGAATTGATAGTGGGGAGCCTCGAGTAAGAGAAATGTCAATAGAATCTCAAGGCCTCTAGTGCGAAAAATGACTGCGATTCGAGGGAAGTTGAATGGTTATCGAGACAAAAAGGGTAGAAAAGAAAAGAGGGCGGCATGAACGAGATCATATTGGATGCCCGGTAGTTGAACAAGAGCCAAGTAGAGGGCAGAACCACAGGCAAAGAGATGTCTTTGGTACCGACAGGAATGGTGGGATGGTTAAGAGCCGGGGATAGGTGAAAAGCATTATATTATGTCTTCGCGATTGGCCGTCGGTGGGAGGCGGGGCTTGAAAATCTGCTATTAGCTTCGTGACACGTTGACCACTTTTTTTAATAGGAGGCGAGAGCGTACTCGAGTACTAGGCCTCATAAATCAAGCCTATCAGGGTTGACGCCTTCCCGTTCGCGTAATAGCTTCACCACTGCCCAATGTCGATTCTCTGCAGCCAACGAGATTGGTGTTCGGCCCCGGGTGTCAGGTCTACTGGGGCTGACGTCATCCCTTCTTAGTAATAGCTTCACCACTGCCTCATGTCCATTCTCGGCAGCTAAGGATATTGGTGTTTTGCCCCAACTCTCTGGCTTATTGGGGTTGACATCTTCGCATCCCAATAACAGCTTCACCACTGCCTCATGTCCATTCCTGGCGGCGATCACTATTGGGGTGTAGCCACCGCTAGCTTGGTTATCAAGGTTGACGTCTTTGCGCCCAAGTAACAGCTTCGCCACTTCCTCATGTCCATTCTCAGCAGCGAAGAATATTGGTGTAAAGGCACAGTTGTCTGACTTATTGGGGTTGACGTCTTCGCATCCCAATAACAGCTTCACCACTGCCTCATGTCCATTCCCGGCAGCCCACGATAACGGTGTTCGGCCGCCCAAGTAATAGTCCGGCCTATCGGGGTTGATGTCTTTCCGCCCAAGTAACAGCTTCACCACTGCCTCATGTCCCCTCATCGCAGCCCATAAGATCGGCGTAGTACCAGTTATTTTACAAACGCCATTTATATCGAGGCCATCCATCATTATCAAAGTCCTCACAACCTCAATAAGCCCAAATGTGGACGCCCAGTGCAGTCCGGTGAAACTACAAGAGTCCTCATTAAAGGTGGCAGAATAATAGTGGGGGATGAGGTGATCCAAGAGTAGCTTAATCGATACATGGCCCTTGCAGGAGCTCAACAGCCTCAGTGCAAGTGCTTCCACACTATGCGAGTGCTCCTTTTTCATGTGGACTCCCCAGTATAAGGATGAATATTCGAGGAAGGGTGGATGTAGAGCCTTCTCAACGTGAGAGCGAGAAAGAGCGATTACATGCTGTGAATTTAGATATGTCAAGCAGGTCTCCGCAATTGTCGAGTGAGGGCTCGGGAAAGGGTTGCGATGGCTTTCCAGATACTCCTGGAGTGTGTGGTGGATGAGTCGAACTGTCGATCCTTCCTTATCCACCATAATGAGTCCTTGGCAGCAGCTTAATACTGTCTGAATAGAGGAAACATTGTCGATATTGCAATTTGTGGCTCCAATTTCCACCGCCAAAGCATGACAGAGCTCTTCCGCCCCCAGATGCCTTTCCGAATAACATACCCACATTAGAGCAGTCATCGCGAGTCTGCATTTCTGACTGCCTTGTGCCTTGATCCGTCCTAATGTTGCACCGTAGACATCTTCTAGGCTCAGCCCATCCGTCATTACCCGGAGCCTTTCCCGCCGCCGGTGGATGCTAGTCTCCTGTAGAATTGCATCGAGATTTAGCGAAACTAACAAAAATCTAGATATATGTCAGCGGACAGTTTGGGTAGGATTTCTCATTTAGACGATCGTACTCACATCTCCGCGACAGTCTCTGGAATTTTCTTTACAATTTCCGCCTCCAATCGGTCATCCATCTCGTCAGAAGTTGGGTCTTCCGCAAGTTTGGCGTTGATATATTGGATAATATCATCTTTTCGGGGACTTATTAACACAGAGGCTACTCCATCAGGAAGGCGCCTGCTGACTTCACCACCGACATGGGGTCTCCCAGTTAAGAACACTCGAGCAGTTGGGGACATTGTGGTGATGTCTTTGAGTGACTGAAGGATCTTTGCTCGATCTGGTGCAGCACATTCGTCCAGGGCGTCTAGGCAAAAAAACGAGCGCCGCCTAGATGCGAGGCTCCCCAACAGCTTCACGATCTCAGGAAGTTGCAGCCTCTGACCTCCAATGACTTTTTCACAGTTTTGGAACGCATCCATTATTTCTTTCGGGATTGGCCTGTAACCACTGACCACCTGCTTCAGAAGACCACCTAAGATACCTGCCGCAGACTGTTCCTTTTGAGCGGCGAATTCGATATAGAAACAGGCCACGGCAATGTCCCCATCAGCCCCACCCGCCTCGTTGCACAAGGTATCAATTACTAATGAACTACAATTGCGACTTGTCAAAAACAATACCCAGCTTTGCGCTTCCGCTGAAATGCCCCATTTCTTACCTGATGTAAGTTTTGCCGACCCCCGGATTTCCAGAGCAAAATATGGTCGCCGTTTGCGATCCCCCTTGGCCATCACGGCTCTTCCAGTTTCGAAATTCCTCTGTCTGTAAAAGCCAGTCTCCCACGTTGGTGACCCGGCGCGTTTGAAGGTCATAATGACGTTTGCGGGGCTCGAGAGGTGACAGCCAAGTCAGAATTTCAGCCCTGTCATCTGTGACAGTAACGTTGGTATTATTTGTGTTGAAGCAGTGGTTGTTGTTGTTAAGAGAATTTGTGTTGTGGTTTAGCGAGCCGGTGGTATTAAAAGAACCCGTATTCCCGGTAAAGTGGCCCTGATCCTGCGACATTATTTTTTTCTTCCACCCCTTGCTGTTCGGGATGTTATAGAAGATTGATTGATGGAGTATGGTAATGTTGGAGGATGGAGTTCCCGAGAGTGGGAGAAAAGCGGGGTCGATCTCAATGCCCAGCAGTCCGAGTCGATGAACACTCGGTCCAATCATACCTCCGGAACCTTGTGAAACCAATATCACGCCTGTGGCTAAAGCCGCACCACAGCTTGATAGGCGCACGCGCTTCCTCGTGAGACCCCTCCCGCTTTGCTTCCTTAGAGGGTGGTAGAATGGGTAGCCTTCGCGGGAACTCTGGATTCCTCCAACAAATGGATAACCATCAACCCGTGATTGAACCGCGTTAGTAACATTGAGTTATCCCCCTTGAGATAGCAAGGACAAGGAATGTATTTACCTGACTCTCCGATTGATCCTTATAGATATCGGTTTGTCCCCTCCGGCCCTGGTCTACACCCCCGCCTATGCCTTCCGCAGACCATTGTTTCCACTACTCTCCGATAGATTTGATATTTCCAAATTTTCCCATCTTAGCAGTAGCTTTGCTATATTCGCCTATGATCATTTGATACAACCCCACCCGGGAGTGCATACCCTTTCATTAACAAGCCAGCAATACTGCCGACCGTATTTCCTATATGGTATGATAGCGCACTAGGTTAAACAAAGCCACCAGCCCGGTATATTACCTCAGTTCTCTCTGTTCTCCATTTGCACTTGTATACTTGCACACCCAGCTGTAGGTATTTTTGGCGTGTTCGCACCCCACATGTGGGCTTCGCCACCGTGTCACCTATCACCTATTGCTTTCCCTAAGTCAACTATCTCAACAGGACATACCCTGGCCGGAATGGCTATCCTATCAGCCATGTCTCTCAATTACATTGATGTTTTTAACATATGATAGCAAGACTTTGTAGCGCATTTTTCTCTCATTCCCACCGGTCCCCGGTCCAGGGTTAGGGTTTTCTTCATGAATTATGATCCCCCCCCCCTTAGCGGGGTTGAGTCATCCAACACGGGGCATGCCGGAAAAATTCAATAATTTCCTGGATACCCTCCGAACGCAGCCACATGCTCCCTTTAGGAACGCTACCATTCACAATATCAATGAGGTTTTTAGTTTTTGGATGTCCGTGCATCTCGCTAACAAGTTTAGATAATATCGCAGCTTATAAAACATTCTTTAGTCTATCGCGGCAATGGCGACGCCCTAACCATAGCATAAAAATTGGAATAATAATTCGACCTCACGCTAAGACGTCTAGAATTCCCCTCCTTTGGATTCGGGGGGGGGGGAACAGCGAAAAATCTGTCTTTCAGCCCTCCACCGAGAAAAAACAAAAAACAAGAAAAAAGACCGAGTATTACCAGGAGTGGCAACTCCGGAGTCCTAGAGCGAGGTCCAATTATTTCAGTAAACTTCTCTCCCATCTATCTTAACTAATTCAAATAACTTGGGAACGTAGATCTATAATATAGACAGGAGAAATGAGAACTTGGAAGGAAGAAAGTATACAGAAACAAAGATAAAATACACGGAAGAGCAAACAAAATCCATCCTAAACCAGACACCGGGATAAAATCAGATATGTATCATAAGAACCGGGCTAAACCTTGCGCCGTAGCTGCTATCCTAGAATGCAATTTCTCACTTCGACCTATATATTATACACGAATTTGAAAATAGAAAGAGGGGGATCGGAGCCATTATTAGAGTATGCCCGTAGAGAGTCAGAGGAATTTCCGGGAGGAGACTGGGAGTGGATTCGCAAATGACTTAGTGCGAAGAGTTACCTCACAAAGTGGTGGTTTTGTGTTGATCAAGGCCGGGGAGGGGGGGGAATTATGTGATGGTATGATAGTACAGCCGTGGCGTCGCCTGGAATTGTGCGAATATTAGGGCTCGAGGATGACTAGGAACAATTTTTTCTCTTCGGGATTCATCGGCAGTGCTAGTAGGAGTCATGGTAATCTGTTATCCACTTCGGGACACCCTGACCCCTCCTCCGAGCAGAGCGAGAGTGTGCTAGGCCCATACATCGGGCCAGTCAGGTTCGCCATCTTGCCGTCTAAGGAATAGCTCCAGCACCACTGCCTCATGATCGTTCTGAACAGCCAACATGATTGGTGTCTGACCCCACTTGTCGGGCCAATCGGGATTGACGTCCCCGCGTTCCAGTAACAACTTCACCACCGCTTCATGTCCTCTCTCCGCAGCTAGCGAAATCGGTGTCCGGTCTTCATCGTCCGGCCTGCCGGGGTTGACGTCTTCCCGTGCAAGTAACAGCTTCACCACCGCCTCATGTCCATTCTTGGCAGCCAACGAGATTGGCGTTTTGCCCCCCACCGCCAACCTATCAGGGTTGACGTCTCCCCGCTCAAGTAACAGCTCTACTACTACCTCATATCCATTCTTAGCAGCCCATGAGATAGGTGCCCGGTCCCTTATGTCAGGCATATCGGGGTTGACGTCTTTCCGTCCAAGTAATATCTTCACCACAGCCTCTTGCCCATTCCCAGCAGCCCATGACATTGGTGTCCGGCCACCTAAGTCCGGGGTATCGGGGTCGATGGCCTCCTGCCGAGGGAAGAGCTTCGGATGTCTCTTAGTTATATTCTGTGTCATCAATGAGATCCGGTCCATAAAGTCTGGCTTATCCGGGCTGAGGCCGTTCTGCGCAAGTAGCAGCTTCACCACTGCCTCATGTCCATTCCCGGCAGCCCACGACATTGGTGTCCGGCCGCTGCAGTCTGCCCAAGTGGGGTCCATGTGTTCCTGTCCCAGTAACAACTTTACTAGTCCCTCATGGCCCCTCATAGCAGCCCATAAGAACGGTGTAGCGCCAGTACCATCCATGCAGTTTATACTGATATCATCCACCACTATTGAAAAAGACGTAAAAACCTCCACCAGCCCAAATATGGAGGCACAGTGTAGTCCAGTGAACAGGTGGAAGTGCCCAAGTGAAGAAAAACGATGTCGCCCGAGCATGTGTTCCAAGAGCAAACCAATTGATATATGGCATTCGTAGCGGCTAAGGAGTTTCAGTGCAAGTGCTTTCCCACGATCGGTGAGTTCCTTTCTCATGTGGGCTCCCCAGTATACAGATGAATATGCAAGGAACGGCGGGTGTTGGGTGCTCTGAACGGAAGAGCCAGAAAGAGCCATTACCTGCTGCGAATTTAGATACGTCAAGCAGGTCTCCGCGATTGTAGAGTGAGGATTGTCAAAAAGGTTACGATGCCTTGTCAAATACTCTTGGAGTGTGTGGTGGATGTGTCGCACTACCGATCTCTCCTTATCCAGCACAACAAGTCCTTGGCAGCAGCTTAACACTGTCCGTATCGAGGGCGCATTATTCGCGTTGCAATCTATCGATCCTATTTCTACCGCAAGCGCCTGACATAGCTCCTCCGCTCCCAGAGGCGTTTCCGAATGACATATCCACATCAAAGCACTCATTGCGAGTTTTGATTTGTGACCACCCTGTGCCTCAATCCGACCTAATGTTGGGCCGTAGGTATCTCCTAGGATCAACGCATCGGGAATTACGTCGAGCCTTTCTCGCCGCCGATGGATAGTGGTCTCCTCTAGTACTGCATCCAGACTCAGAGACATTAACAGAAATCTACATATATATATCTGTCAGCAGATAGCTTAAGCAGAATTCACTATCTAGGCGATCACACTCACATCTCTGAGGCAGTTACCATAATCTTCCCCATAATTTCTACCTCTAATAGCCAATCCATCTCGTCCGAAGTCGCGTCCTGTGCAAGCCTTTTTTGGATGTATCGAGTATTATCATAAATTCGGGGACCTATGGATAGAAATGCTGCTCTGCAAAGGAAACGCTTTTCCACTTCATCACCGACATGCGGTCTCCCAGTTAAGAACACACGAGTGGTCGGGGATGTTTGAATAATCTCCTCGAGTGAGAGAAGGATATCGGCTCGATCCGGCGCACTACATTCGTCCACGCCGTCGAGACATAAAAATGTGCGTTGCGTAGACGAACAGCTCCCCAACATCTTTACGATCTCTGGAAGTTGTGGTTTCCGACCGCCGATGTATTTTTTGTACCTTTGAAATTCATCCTTTATTTCTTTTGGAATTTGGGTAAAACCACCGACAATCTGCCTTAGAAGAGCACCGAATAAACCAGCCGCAGACTGTTCCTTTTGGGCCGTGGAGTCGAAATAGAAGCATGCCACAGCAATATCCTCTCCACCCCCCCCGAGCTCATCGCACAAGGTATCTATCACTAGTGAACTAAAATTGTAACTTGTGAGAAAAAAATACCCAGGTTCGTGCTTTCTCTCTCCGAGCTCTCATCACTTACCTGATGTAGGTCTTGCCGACCCCCAGATTGCCGGAGCAAAATATTGCTGCTTTTTGCGATTCACCTTGGCCATCACCATTCCGCCAGCTCCGAAATTCCTCAGTGTCCAGAATCCAGTTACCCACGTCCTTAATCCGGTTTTTTTGAAGGTCGTGGTGGCGTAAGTGGGGCTTGAGAGGCGACAACCAAGTTAAGACTTCTGACCGGTCATGGGTGACCGCAATATTGTGATCGTTTTGCATGTTGGAATCGGTGGTCTTGTGGGGAAGTGTGCTAGTGTTAAAATTTTCCGGAGCAGGTAATATTAGAAGAGTTGTGGTTATGAGTACAGGACTTGATAGGATTGATAAAATTATATTCCGGGGGATGATGATTATAGTTATAGGGGGACTCGGTGAAGCTAGGATCTGGAGATGTTTTTCCGAGCCCCTCTCTTGGGAATTTTGTTGAGAGTAGGTTTGTGATCCATTGCATTGTTAGGCCTCCCAATTTCCGGGGGTGGGCAAAAAGCGGGGCTTAACCTATCGATGAAGACGAAGGATTGATTCAACCAGACCTCCCAAACTTTGTGAAACCAACATCACGGTTCGGGCTACCACCAGGGGGCCCCGGCGGCGCAAGCGGCGCAAGCGGCAAAGATAGCAACTGCATACTCGCGGCAAGAGTAATTAAGTCCTAAGACAACGCGCCCAATCCAGAATTCCCCGCAACACCAACCATCACAATACCACAAGAACTCAAGTTAATTCTACAGTCAAAATCAAACGTCCTATTACCAGATCCTATGCGCCTAAATAGAAGGAGGGACGCAGATACAGGGCTTAGTATTAGTAGTAATTATAGTTGTGGTTGTAATTGTAATCTCTAACAGCAGACTATTGCGGTTATCCTGGTTGGGTTGAATTTCGAGGGGGTATAGCGGCCGCGCCCGTTGTCTCAGGACTTACTCTCGCCGGGAGTAGCTCTTGGCACATGAATTTACACCCATTCCCCCGCGCCCATGAACATTGCTCTAACTAAGCGCCTTCTAGGGTGGTCGAATCGGTAAGCTTAGCCGAGCTCTAACCCCCAATAGACAAATTATCAACCCTACAATACAGCGCTTCCATCCTAATGATCAAAAGGATAATAAGTGTAAATTTTTATATACTTGTGCTGAGAGGTAGAAAAATATAGAGACCAGTCACTCAGGTATTTGCCCAGCGCTTGTTCGAGAAATAAGCTGGGAGAACGTATTTGTTACCGTGCCCCAAATCGCCTCGCACCAGAACTCAGGAATCTCTGATTGGTTCGAGCAGATCACACGGATGCCTAGTGATCCTAACCGGGACTAGAGCGCAAACTACTCCGTAGACTACGATTATTATTTTTTAACTCTCCAGGGGACCTAGTGTTTCTAAATCATTAAATCCGAGTACTTCATAATATCGGTACACTACCGGTCTATAACTTCATTTGAGGTGGAAACTGTACTTCCTTACCGTCCTCGTGCAATCAGTCTTGTCACTAGCCGAGCTGAGCCCCTGGTAACAATTGAACTGGGCGGCTACCTGATTTTCCACATGAAATGCCCATTCTTAAAAAGTGCCTACTCACCATCATAATAGTAGAAAGATCTGGGGATTTTCTAAAGAGATGGAGATTCACCTAATTAATCACAAGGCTATATAAAGTATTCTAGCAATTCGTAGTGCCAGAGTCCTAAGGAAGGGACCACAAAAAAAATGCGAGGACTGTAAATTTGTATGTGATTTTGGCCATGTAACTGCACTGACTGACTTCATAGACCTACTGCCACTGGTTGGTAGAGGGTAAAAGACCGGTAATTTTATATGTTAAATTCTCTGAGATTATGTTAAATTGTTTATGATCCTATTTCACTCGAAGAACAAAATCTGTCGTGGACCATTGCGGCAGTTGGCTAAACTTGTGCATTTTGCATGGAGAACAAGGGGGGGCTCTTTTTTCTACCGTTACCAAGATTCTACTAGGATACAAGGGTAAGTGGGACGCAGTCCAGTACGACAAAAAGTCTTGGTTTATTTCTTATTCTGGATGTCGTCCACTTAAGGGACTCCGGGAGTACAAAAGCCACACTGCCTTCTATCATACGAAGGTCCAGCTCCCAAGTTTTGTATGTTCCACAGGTAGTAAGGGCAACAAACCTCGCTTGTGGAACATATGATACAAAACTTAAAGCGCTGTATGATACCTCAATACTTATGTTAGTAACCTACCCCACGACTTGTCGAAACCCACGGTAACGCGAAACAAAAACAAGCTATTGAATAGAGCGGTATTCCGAAAACCCATTCATGCTCTCTTCTAGTGGATCAGTAACCGGTTGTTTGGCGTCACCGTGTGTTTCTACCCGCCGTGGGTACGCTCTGTCCCCAGTTCTCTCACCTACCCCTGTGCACGAGTCCAAGTGCTGGACTGGTATCCCTGCTCACACCCTGCTCGAGTAATTATTCGTCCCTCTTGACAGCGCCTCATTCGATGCCACTCATGTGCCTCAAAATCCACACATCCAGCCTCTACTCGTATCTGGGCATGGCGGTGCCAGGCGTAGCCAATTCGAGGCTTGTAAACTCCCGCCAGGGGGGCAGATGACAGAGAATTCCTGTTGGCAGGGCTCTGCTTTACTGTAGCCTAACCCACCTACCCCGTTGGGGACAATGCATTAATACCATCCAAAAGAAAGACGATGCGCTACAGTATGATAATACATTGCTGTTTTACTTGCCCACAGTTCCTACAGGGTTAGGGTTTGCTTCATCAATTCAATTTCTTATCATACCATCGGCCTCAGGAAAGGTTCAAGGCAGGTATTAGCGAAAATAAGCGCTGTACGCTGGAATAGCTTCGTACAGGTAGGAAAACTTCTAATGCATATACACTCATCTAGAATACTGCCACTCGTGATGTTGATGCGTTTTTTTCTTCTTTTCATATCCTATCATGGAAAATGCTCGGTTAGATATAGTGCGTGGACAAAATTAACCGCGGATGAACCAAGAGGGAAAAACTTAAGCTATTCTCAAAAATAGGCTATGATCGGTAGAGAGTGTATTGGGTCCTTGTTATTTCTATGCTGCCGGAGGTGTCCTATATATACACAAGCTCGACACTACAGAAAATCTCTTCAACAATATCACCACTCATCTTTTCTCTCTCCGTGCTTCCCTTCCATCTTCGCATCCAACACTCCTTTTTTTTCAACACCATCTTGCTCGTTTCCATCTCTTACATAGTTTCCTTCAGCATCCTTGATCCGTTGCACTACTGACACTATCTTCCGTTTCCTAACCTTCATAGTGCGACACCAATCAGTTTCGTTTCCTAGTAAACCTTAATCCTAAACCTCCGGTTATCCCTAGTGTCCCTTCCTAAAACATCCCAAACACTTCTGCTTCGTCTAACTCCTAAGCCAAACATACTATCTCCATTCTCTTACATTTCCTTTCAATCGTGCAACTACTATCAAACGTAAACCTTCTCAGCTATCCATCATATCCGTTTCACCAATACCTGATGTTTGGAATCTTCGTGAATATTCAACAGCTATGACAACGGCAACACCGCAATTACTAAAACCAAGAAGAAAAAAGTTGTGTAAGGTAGAATACATAGTAGCAATTAATATTTGAGCTAGATAAAGTTCTTTAAATGGTGTTGAAAGTGCAGGGTGATGACGGGGGGGTTTCCATCGATTTCTGATCCGCGGTTAATTTTGTCTACTGACAATATCATAACTTAAAACACTCCCCACGGCGACGAAGGTAAAAAAACCCAACCACAAAGCTGCCGCCCTGCTATAGGCTGTCCGATTTCTAAGTAACTTGGTATCTAGAATAGATAAATTTTCAGGGGAGGGGGGATAAAAGAAGGAGAGTGAGAAAGTATGGAACTGTTGAAAATGAGGAAATAGGAAAGTTCAAAGGAATTGTATGAGGAGCGAAATGTTGAGCGAAGGCAGGGGAGACTATCGGGGATATTGAGGAGTAGGAGTTTTTCTGTAAAGTCAAGTTTGGGCATACCGGGGACACCCCCGGCGACATAGAAAAAATAAGGACCCAAGTCACTCTCCACCAACATCGCCTACTTTTGGGAGGGACAAAGATAAAATCCGCAGAAAGAAAGATTTATTGTAAACCGGAAATCAAAAAATTAAATTGGATATCATATAAAACTAGCCCAAAGCTCGCATAGCAGCCGCGATCCTGGAGCGCAATATCCCACCTCGGCTGATGTTATACTAGATTTGAAAACCGAGCGCATTATTGGCCACAATTCCAAGCCGGCACAGAGTGAAGGGCCGTTGCAGGAGAGGTTTAGAAATAAATTCGCAAAGGACCCGGTATGAAGGGTGACCGGGCCCACGAGTATTAAGATGATTCGGTCTAACGAGCGGCCTCATCACCATCCCATGGCCTTTTTCGGGATCCCACGAGAGCAGCATTTGGCCGTGTGGTCTGGCCTACCGGGGCCGACGCTCTGCCGCCCAAGAGCTTCACCACAGTGTCGTGTCCGTTCTTAGCAGCATACATAACCGGCGTCCGGCCGGCACCGTCTAGCCTATCGGGGTTGACACTCGCCCGTCCCAGTAACATCTTCACCACGGCGTCGTGTCCATTCCCGGCAGCCCACGAGATCGGTGCCCTGCTACCACGGTCTGGCCTATCGGGATTGACGTCCTCCCGCTCAAGTAAGAGCTTCACAACTGCCGCATGTCCATTCCTGGCAGCCCACCAAATTGGTGTTCGCGCCCACTCGTCTCTCCTATCGGGGTTGACGCTCGCCCGTCCCAGTAAAATCTTCACCACTGCCTCATGTCCATTCTCGGCAGCCCATGATAGTGGTGATTGGTTGAACCAGTCCAGCCTATCTGGATTGACACCCCTCCGCCCAAGTAGCAGTTTCACCACTTCCTCGTGACCGTTCTCGGCAGCGCAGGAGAGAGGCGTTCGGAATTTGCAATCTGGTCTATCGGGGACGATGTCTTTCTGTCGCAGTAACAGGTTTACTGTTGCCTCATGTCCACCCCTTGCAGCCCATAAGAGCGGTGTAGCACCAGTTTCATCTATGCCGTTTATATCTAAACCATCCATCATTGCTAAAGCCCTAGCGACCTGGACAAGCCCAAACATGGACGCATAGTGTAGTCCGGTGAACTTGTAAGGGGCCACGATTGAACTAGTAGGATATTGACCGAGAGTGTGTTCCAAGAGTAGCCTGGTTGATATGTGGCATTCGTAGTGACTGAAGAGCTCCAGTGCAAGCGTTTTCCCACGATCCGTGAATTCCTTTTTCATGTGGGCGCCCCAGTACAAGGATGAATATTCCAGGAAAGGTAAGTGTTGGGTGCTCTGAACGTGAGGGTCGGAAAGGAACATGACCTGCTGTGAATTTAGATACGTCAAACAGGTCTCCGCGATTGTAGAGTGAGGATTCTCAAAAAGGTTACGATGGCTTGTCAAATACTCGAGGAGGGTGGGGTGGATGAGCCGAAGAGTCGATCCCCCCTCATCCACGACAACGAACCCTTGGCAGCAGTTCAACACTGTCATCATTGAGGGAGCATTGTTGTCATTGAAATCCACCGATCCTATTTCTACCACCAGGGCCAGGCATAGCTCTTCTGCTGCCAGCGGCCGTTCCGAATGACATATCCACATCAGCGCAGCCATCCCGAGTCTTGATTTCTGGTCATCTTGTGCCTTGATCCGATCCAGGGTCCGGCCGTAGGCGTCTTCCAAGCTCGATCCGTCCGTCATTACTCGAAGCCTTTCCCGCCGCCGATGAATAGTTGTCTCCCGTAGTATTGCATCAATGCTCAGAGAGATTAACAGAAATCTGGACATATATCTGTTAGCTGATAGCCATTGGGAAGAGTTCTCTATTCAGCCAATCATACTCACATATCCGAGAATTTTTCTGGAATTTTCTCCACAATTTCTCCCTCCAATCTCTCATCCATCTCGTCTAAGGCAGTGTCTTCCGAAAGTTTTGTGTGAATGAATCGGACAATGTCACCCTTTGGGGGACTTATCGATAAAAGTGCTACTCCCTCAGGGAGACGCTTTCGCACTTCTCCACCAACGTGTGGCCTTCCGGTTAAGAATACTCGAATGGTTGGGGACGTTTCGGTGATCTCCTTGAGTGAGAGAAGGATCTTGGCTCGATCTGGTGCGGCACATTCGTCCACAGCATCTAGACAGATAAAGGTGTTCTGCAAAGATGAGAGGCTTCCCAAAATCTTCACGATCTCCGGAAGTTGCAATTTCCAACCGCCGAGGAATTTTTTATGCTTTCGAAAGGCATCCGCGATTTTTTCGGGTATCCGGGTAAAACCGCCGACAACCTGCTTCAGAAGAGCACCTAACACATTGGCCACAGACTGTTCCTTTTGGATAGCGGAGTCGAAATAAAAATAGGCCACGGCGATATCCTCTCCGGCCTCTCCCGCCTTATCGCACAAAGTATCTATTACTAGTGAACTAGAATTGTAACTTGTCAGAAACACTCTCCTGCTTTGTGCTTCCTCCCCTCAAATTGCCTGTCTTACCTAATGTAGGTCTTGCCGACGCCTACTTGCGCATTCCAAAAGTATCCGGATGCCAAGGCGTTCAGGGGTCTGATCGCCAGATGGTAGGAGAAACCTTTAACCAGTACTATAACTTAAAAGTACCTAACTTCACACTACCAACACTCCTTCTTAACCTCCTTGGTATTTGTTTCCTTTCTATCATTCGATAGACAGTAGGTTGGAGATTCAGAGTGCTGAAAAGTATACACAATATATTAACCTTTGAGTGAGCTATAGGGGTTTTAAATGCAGCACCATTTCTAGTGGTGCTCCGTTTTAAGGCTTCCCCGGCCGAGAGTTGAAATTGAATCTTGGCGCCAAGTCATCCGGATACTTGTGGAATGCGCAAGTAGATTGCCCGAGCAAAATATTGTTGCCTTTTGCGATTCCCCTTGGCCATTACCGTTGATCCAGCCTCGAAATTCGTCGGTGCGTAGAAGCCAGTCGCCCACGTCTTTAACCCGGCTTGTTTGGATGTCATGGTGGCGTAAGTGGGGCTGGAGGGGTGATAACCAAGTCAGGATTTCAGACCGATCATTGGTGATTGGAATGTGATTTTGCATGTTAAAATTGCCTGTGTTGTGGGCCAAGGGCTGGTACTCGAGTATTAGGCCTTTGGGGGCCGGTAATATTAAAAGAATTGTCAATATGACTTTGTGAGCCCGGGGTGTTGAAAAGGCAGCGATTATGATTGCGGAGGCCCGTTGTATCGATTGAATTGTATTCTGGGGGATCGGGATCCTAGGGGGACAGGTAACGGAGCTAGGAGCTGACTATCCCTCGCTCTTCGGAATATGGTTGATGATAAGCGGATGTGTCGTGGTAATGTTGGGTGATACAATTCTCGTGAGTGAGCCAAAAGCGGGGCTTATCACCATTGCCTGGCCGATGGACTTGGTTCAGGCCTACCTTCTACTCGAGTAGACTTTGTGAAACCAATATCACGCGTCAGACAACCACACAGAGCATGCGGTAAAAATAACCGCTCGATATTTCTTGGCATGGAGACCGATTTCCAGGCGCGCATGAACACACCTCCAACTAAGCCCCTCTCGGATGGTACTCGCGTACCAGTACCAGTAAAGTCGATGCGCTTTTGAAGACGATTATTTCATACCGTCTAAATCCGACCGAATTTTGGTGGTATGCAATAACAATCATTATTAAAAACGCTTCGACATTGCGAGTACCCGAGTGCGTCCTTAAAAAGAGGAGGATAATGCCTGTGCTAGGACTGCAAGGTTCTGTCATGAGTATTGTGCCTGGACAAGATTAACCGCGCATCAGCGAACATGATAAACTCCGGTCATGACAACAGCACTTCCCCCAAAAGAAACAAATTAAAAAAAATTGTACTGTACCCATAGTGGGGTACATAGTAGCGACTAATATTTGATGTAGAGAAATTTCTGTTGGGTGTGTGATGTGTGGTATGTATGTGAGGTGAGACGTTCGTTAAAGACTAGTCTTATTATAATACAAGAGAGAAGACTACCGTAAGAACTCAAATAGAAGAGAAATGTGCTAGGACGTTGGAATTTCCCTTCTCAGCTACGCGAGGGGAAAACACCGCAAACTCAGCCCACGGTTGAGACAAAACAAAAGGAATATACGAGGCGCCTTACTAGGAGAGGCAACTCCAACGTCCTAGCACATTTCTCTTCTATTCGAGTTCTTACGGTACTTGAGGGGGAACGCCCATGCCAAGCCCACTCCCGCACAACCAATGATAGACCTATTCCCAAACGTAGACAGGCCCTAGACTAACCCAAAGATATGACCTAAGTGGGTAACCGTATGATACCTCAACATATCCTATTATAGAGCCAACAATTTCTTCAGGTGGTGTTGAGAGTGCAATATATAAATTCAACTACAGTAGGTGGTGAGGCGGGTTGCCCCCCCACCATGATTCGCTGGTGGACAGTTGCTTTTGTCCATGCAATATTACCAAATTAAATCAAGTATGAGAGTAGAAAAACTTGTAGCCGCGTACAGCACTGTACACCCATCTGGAATACTACCACTCGTAGTGTTATTGTGCCCCCTGACAAAATTTAACCGCGCACCCACGAATAACAGGAACTCAACCCGCCTCATCATCCTGCACTTTCAACGCCACGTAAAGAAATTTCCTTAGATCAAATCTTAATTTCAACTATGTATTCTACTATGAATTTAAATTTTCAATTTGTCTTTTTTAGGGCATTCGTAATATTGGGGGTTGGTAGGGAACAGCTATTGTCATCGGCAGAGTTTTTCATCTCCGTTGATGGGCGGTTAATTTTGTTCCAAGCACAATACCGTAAAATCTCCCTATAATCCACTATCTCCGGAGCAGGGGCTAATCTCCGCCACTCAAAAGACAAAATCATCCAAGAGGGATTAGAATTGTCTTAACGCGGTAAAGTTTGAGTGAATTGAGTTGTGTTGGATCTCATTAACTGGTACCGCAAATTCTGCGTAAACTCGACCCGCCGCCATACTTCTTAAGGTAGCCACTATTCCTCTTGAAGACTAACCCTGTGGCGAATTCACTTTTCTGGGGATAGCGACTGCCATACAGGTAATAATGGCGGGTCGAGTTTGTCTAGAATTTACGGTATTCGCAGTTCTGGTAAACTGCTAGACTCAACCTATCGTGGGTGGACTGGAGATTAACCCCGGCTACGGAGATGGTGGATTATAAGAGATTTTTACAGTAATAGGCCTTTTTTTTCTTCAAACGCATTAGTTGTAGAGGTCGGGTTAGATATCACAACTTAAAACGCTCCCCACGGCGACTAGGGTAAAAGCGCGGACCACAGGGCTGTTGCACTACTATAGGAATACGATTTCAGTGTAACTTTTGGTATCTAGCATACATCAAGGTTCGAGGGGGGGATAAAACAAGGGGAATAGAACAAAGATAAAATACACAGAAAGTAAAATTTGAGATCAATTGTAAACCGGGGACTAAGACAGAATTTGATATCATATATTATTATGCTGAACCTCACGCTGCAACCACAACCTTCAAGTGCAATACCCACTTCGACTCATATCAAGCTAAGTCCGCAAACAGAGGAAAGAATTATGGGCCGTCGTTCTGGACCCGTGTAGAGAGTGAAAGGCCATTGCGGAGGAGGTGTGGGGGCAAATTCGCAAAGGACCTAGTGCGAAGAGTGACTAGGCCCACCAAAGTCGGCATTATTCCATCTGAAGTTAGTTAGTAGCCTCACTACTGCCTTATGTTTTTTGTCGGTAGCCGACGAGAGCGGCGTTTGGCCGCTGCGGTCTAACCTATAGGGGTTGACGTCCCGCCGCCTAAGTAAGAGCTTCACCACAGCCTCATGTCCACTCCGAGCAGCATACATAATTGGCGTCCGGCCGGCACTGTCTGGCCTGTCAGGGTCGACGCTTTCCTGTCCCAGTAACATCCTTACCACCGCGTGGTGTCCATCCTCGGCAGCCCACGAAATTGGTGCCCTTCTGCCATGGTCTAGCCTATCGGGATTAACGTCCTCCCGTTCAAGTAAGAGCTTCACAACTGCCACATGTCCATTCATGGCAGCCCACGAGATTGGCGTGCGCATCCAGTGGTCGCTGCTATCCGGGATAATGTCTTCCCGTCCAAGTAACAGCTTCACCACCGCCTCATGTCCATTCGCGGCAGCCCACAAAATGGGGGTCCGGCGGCCGGTGTCTGTCGCATTTGGTTTCACCTCTTTCCGTCCTAATAACAGCTTCACCACTGCCTCGTGTCCATCCCTGGAAGCCCACAAAATAGGCGTTCGGCCGTTATTGTCTCGCCTATCGGGGTTGATGTCTTTCCTTTCAAGTAACAGCTTCACCACTTCCTCTTTTCCCTTCTCGGCAGCCCAGGAAAGAGGCGTTCGGACGGTTTCATCTGGCCTATCGGGGAAGATTCCTTGCAATCCCAGTAACAATTTTACTGCTTCCTCATGTCCATTTCTGGCAGCCCATGAGAGCGGCGTAGCACTAGCCTCATCTATGCCGTTTATATCTACACCACCCATCATTATCAAAGCCCGGGCGACCTGGATCAGCCCATACATGGACGCATAGTGTATTCCGGTGACCTTGTAAGGGCGAATAATTGAATGATTTGAGTATCGGCCGAGAGGGTGCTCCGAGGGCATCCTTAATGTTATATGGCATTCGGGGTGACTGAAGAGCTTCAGTGCAAGTGTTTTCCCAAGATCCGTGTATTCCTTTTTCATGTGGGTTCCCCAGTGTAAGGATGAGTATTCGGTGAAAAATAAGTGTTGTGTGCCTTGACCGCGAGGAGCTGAAAAGGCCATAGCCTGCTGCAAATTTAGATACGTCAAACAGGTCTCCGCGATTGTAGAGTGAGCATTCTCAAAAAGGTTACAATGACTTGTCAAATACTCTTTGAGGGTGGAGTGGGTGAGTCGAAGAGTAGATCCCCCCTCATCCACGACAACAAATCCTTGGCAGTAGTTTAACACTGTCATTATTGAGGGAGCATTGTTATCATTGAAATTCATCGATCCTATTTCCACCGCCAAGGCCAGACATAGCTCCTCGGCTCCAAGCGGGCGCCCCGAATGACATATCCACATCAAGGCTCTAATCCCGAGTCTTGATTTCTGATCATCTTGTGCCTTGATCCGATCTAAGGTCCGGCCATACGCACCTTCCAGGCCCAATTCGTCTGTCATCACTCCAAGCCTTTCCCACCGCCGATGAATGGTTGTCTCTCGTAGGATTGCATCAAGATTCAGAGAGACTAACACAAATCTGGAAATATATCTGTCAGCAGATTGCCTGGGCGGGATTCTCTATTTAGCCGATTATACTCACACATTAGAGAAGGTCTCCGGAATTTTCTTCACAATTTCTGCCTCCAATCTCTCATCCATCTCGTCCAATGTTGCGTCTTCCGCAAGTTTTGTCTGAATGAATCGGACAATGTCACCCTTTGGAGGACTTATCGATACAAGTGCTACTCCCTCGGGAAGACGCTTTCCTATTTCTCCACCGACATGCGGTCTCCCAGTTAAGAACACTCGAGTGGTGGGGGACATTTTGATGATCTCCTTGAGTGAGAGAAGGATCTTGGCTCGATCTGGTGCAGCACATTCGTCAACAGCGTCAAGACAAAAAAAGGTCCGCTGTGAAGATGCGAGGCTTCCCAACATCTCCACTATCTCTGAGAGTTGCATTTCCCACCCAGCAAAGAATTTTTTATGCCTTCGAAAGGCATCCGCGATTTTTTCTGGCATTTGGGTAAAACCGCAGACAACCTGCCTCAGAAGAGAGCTCAACACATTGGCCGCAGACTGTTCCTTTTGGATAGCGGAGTCGAAATAAAAATAGGCCACAGAAATATCTCCCGCCATATAGCACAATTTATCTATCACGAGTGAACTAGAATTATAACATGTCAGAAACAATATGCGGCGTTGTGCTTGCTTCTCGAGCATCAGGTTTCTCACCCAATATAGGTTTTGCCGACCCCTAGATCGCCCGAGCAAAATATTGTTGCCTTTTGCGATTCACCTTGGCCATCATCTTTAATCCAACTTTGAAATTCCTCCGTGTGCAGAAGCCAGTGGCCCACGTCGTTAACTCGGCTTGTTTGAAGGCCATAGTGGCGTAAGTGAGGCTCGAGAGGCGATAACCATGTTAGGATTTCAGACCGATCATCGGTGACTATAATATGATTCTGCATTTCTAAATCTGCCGGTGTCGTGAAGAAGAGGGCTAGTATTATTAGGAGCGTTGGCGGGCGATAATATTAAAAGAATTTTTAATATAATTTTGTGAGCCGGCCGGGTTGAAAAGGTTGCGATTATTATTTCTGGAGGCCCCTAGTAAATTAAATTATAGGGAGACTCGGTGACGGTGATAGGAATTGCAAGTGCTTACCTGTCCCTCGTTCGTTGAGGATTGGTTGGTGAGGGGTGGTAGTGTTGGGTGGTACAATTCTGGAGAAGTGAGCGAAGAGCGAGGCTTATAACCATTACCTATTTTGGAAGAGGAAGGCTTGGCTTAGCTCTGGCTACCGCATTAGGCAAGAGGCAGAAATAGCCGCTCTATATTTCTTGGCATGGAGACCCATTTCGTTTGCGCGTGAAAGCCCTTTTAAGGCGGGAGAGCGGTATGGGGTTCAGCTCCTAAGTTTTGTATGTTCCATAGGCTGTAAGGGCAGCAAACCTCGCTTGTGGAACCTACAAAACTTATGCCCTGTACCTCCGTATGTGTAGTAAGTCGGATTAGGAAATTCAAGTGATGGAGACAGGATTTTTTGGCGGCGGCAAAAAGTCGGGACCGGTGACACAAGCACTTTTGCTACGTTTGCTATTAATTCAATAAATTTATCCTAGCTAGACCTAACTAGCATGGGAGCAATTCACTGCGCAGAGGCGTTTGTGTCACCGGTTCCCAAATACCCTTTCACCCCAGTACGGTACTCCAGGTGAAAACCGGTTAAAGTGTTTCTCCCAACCACAGCCCAAACTAAAATTGTACATATTTCCCATCCTTACAGCAGCAGTACCATTTCGCTCTTAGTGCCAGGCTAATTAGCTTCCAGGCCCTAGAGAATGAAGGTAGTCATTGATATTGAAGGATAGCATCAAATATTTTAAGTGTATTTTATTTACTTTTTGTATCGCGTGCATTACCTTAACTATAATTACAGGCATTAAGCTAGGTATAATACTTTGGTACGCGGTAAGGGTGTTATCGTTTATTTAACACACCGCGGTATGATACTAATGAACCAAAACTATGATACTACATATCATACAAAATATTTGCCGGGCCTCACTAAGGGTGCTGCCAGGCTGAACCCTCACCTGGTCAAGCTTAAACTCAGGCCGGGATATATGTCAGTTCGGGGGGTATGTAGGGAAGCGAGATATACAGTGGGGGCAGGAACTACGATACAATTAAGGTTTGACATCATTCTGAGTATCCGAGTCTCTGCTGAGTAATGAAGTATACTTAACTTGCGCATCTGAGTTTCCGACATCAGAACCGATATACCCCCCGACGTGAGTTTAAGCTTAATGAACCTCATAATAGGGTGGCGGCACCCCCTGTACATAAATCAAGGTTAGAAGCCCGAAGTGTTAGTCCTGAGTAACAATGCCGGGAGAAAACCGCCTGGGCAGAACCAGGAATAGGCAATGACACAAACTTCTCTCTGCGAAGGAGTTTCTTCCCTCTCAAATGTTCATCAAGTGTTCCAACTTCCAACTTTCACTCCTACGCAGGGCGCCGCCATTCTAATAAGTATGCGCAGTGTTCTCAATCTTCCAGGGGACTACCACGAGCCCCGGACGGGACGGGACGGCTATCTGGTGTCCGCCCATGGCGAGGGATGGCGGGGGGACTGCCGGGCACGGCCGGGAAGGCACGAGTGATGTCTCATGAAGTGAAAAGAATCCCTTTCGAAGTGTATGATCTCAACTTGGCTAGTACAGGAGGTCCAAGCGCTAGGGCTACAGTCCCCTGTTGCCCGTCCGGTCCTCACCTTCCCCGGCGTAGTTCGTCCTAGCGCCCCCAAAAAAGCGGACTATGAGCTGTAGTCTGTCCCGTTCTCACAAAAAGAGGGACGGACTGGACGGTTGAGAACACTCAGTATCCGAGGGGGATTGCTCCCAAATTAGCCCCGGGGCCTTTTCAATCACTTACAGAGAGGTGCATTTTCCACCCGGTATCCCAGGAGTTGGACAGATTTTTATTTTTTTTTAGGCAAAATTCTTTTGTCTCGCTCCTTACTAATAAACCGGACAGTTTGTACAAAGATCTCTTCCCACAACATAAATAACACGTTTAGACTTGCAATGCAATACTCTTTAGTCCCCCAAAATCTCACTTTATCTTCATTCCATTTACCTTGCTTCCTCCTTCTCACTCTCTTCCTCGCAGCTGCAGCCGCCCCCCCCTCTGTAATCCGGTTCGACAGACTCTTGTGCACCCCACCAGTGCTTGAACCGGTACAGTACTCAACCCTCCGCCCCGGCTACCTAATATTTCGGAAGTAGCCCCTCAAGCAAAAAGCGACTTCAATTTACTACCTTGAGCTCAGTACCTGAGTAATACCGGGAGTCTTGTTTGTTTTTTTTCCTCTTTTTTTTTTTGTAGTGGTCCAGTTAGAGATATCGCAACATAAAATATTCTCCACGGCGGCAGGGGTAAAAGCGCCAAGGAAAGAAGCAACTTGGTATCTAGCATACATCAATGTTCAGGAGGGGAATGAAACAGGGGATGTAAGGAAGAATGAAATGAAAAAAAAATGAAAAAAAAATGAAAAAAAAATGAAAAAAAAAGCCGAGAAAGTAAAAATCTAAAATCTGCTGCAGACAGGGAACAAAAGACAGAATTGGATATCATATAAAAATTAGGCTAAACATCACGCCGCAAACCGCATTCCTAAAGTACAACAGCACCCACCTCGCTCATATTACACTGAATTTGAAAGCCGAGAGAATAATAGACCATCCTTCTAGGCCCGCGTAGAGAGTGAAAGGCCTTTCCGGGAGGCGTGTGGAAATAAAGCCGTAAACAGCCCAGTGCGAAGAGTGACCAGGTCCACCAGAGTCGACATCTTTCCGTCTCACGAGAGGGTTATCGGCCTCCTGGTCCTGGTGGCCCTTGTCGGCAGCCCGCGAGAGCGCAACGGTGTTTGGCCGTTGCGGGCTAATGTTATGAGATCTGGATAGAAGGCGAATGAGCTTGACCGGTGAAGAAGAACAAAGAAGTGTATGATAGAGCAAAAGATATCGAAGACAGACTTGTATTTCAGTGACCTGTTTTTCTTACAACTACGGGTTTTCCAAACACTTAAATACAAAAAACATAGGTGACTCTTCCAGGAGTCCCCGAACACAATCACACCATTTCCATCGCTTCTGACACCATTCTCTTAGCTCGGTACATTCTTCACCGCTATCCTTTACCCCTGTCCTTCACCACCTTACTTCACGGCCTTCGTGCCGGGTCGGCCCCACTGCTCGCATGGTTCGCCGGGAAGAGGACTGAACGGTGAATGATCCGAGTGCGGGGAGAGCGCCGGTGATTTAACAATACGGGCTAGGCTATTGGGGTTGACGCCCTCGCGCCCAAGTAAGAGTTTCACAACAGCACTATGTCCATTCCTAGCAGCATACATAGCGGGCGTCCGGCCGGCGTTGTCTGGCCTACCGGGATTGACGCTTGTCCGTCCCAGTAACATCTTCACCACGGCGTGGTGTCCATTCGCGGCAGCCCACGAGATTGGTGCCCTTCTACCACGGTCTGGCCTATCAGGATTGACCTCCTCCAGCTCGAGTAAGAGCTTCACCACTCCCGCATGTCCGTTCCTAGCGGCCCATGAGACTGGTGTTCGGGACCACTCGTCGATCCTATCGGGGGTGACGTCTTCCCGTCCAAGTAACATTTTCACCACTGCCTCATGCCCGTTCCCGGCGGCCCACGAAATTGGTACCCGGCGGACATGGTCTGGCCTATCGGGGTTGACGTCTTTCCGCCCAAGTAACAGCTTCACGGCTACCCCATGTCTGTTCTCGGCGGCGTAGGAGAGAGGCGTTCGGACGTTGAAATCTGGCTTATCGGGGTTGATGCCTTCTAGTCCCAGCAACAATTTTACTACTGCCTCATGTCCACCCCTAGCAGCCCATAAGAGCGGCGTAGCACCAGTTTCATCTATGGCGTTTATATCTAAACCATCCATCATTGTTAAAGCCATGGCAACCTCAACAAGTCCAAACATGGACGCATGGTGTAGTCCGGTGAACTTGTATGGGTCCCCAATTGAACGAATAAAACGTTGACCAAGGGTGTGCTCCAAGAGTAGCCTGGTTGATATATGGCATTTGTAGTGACTGAAGAGATTCAGTGCAAGTGTTCCTCCACGATCCGTGAATCCCTTTTTCATGTCGTCGCCCCAGTGTAAGGATGAATATTTTAGGAAAGATAAGTGCTGGGTGCTCTGAGCGCGAGGGTCTAAAACGTCAATGACCTGCTGCGAATGTAGATATGTCAAACAGGTCTCTGCAATTGTTGAATGAGGGTTCTGGAAAAGGTTGCCGTGACTTGTCAAATACTCGTGGAGGGTGGGGTGGATGAGCCGAAGAGTCGATCCTTCCTCATCCACGACGACAAACCCTTGGCAGCAGCTTAACACTGTCATTATTGAGGGGGCATTGCTATCATCGAAATCCACCGATTCTATTTCTACCACCAAGGCCTGACATAGCTCCTCCGCTCCAAGCGGCCGCTCCGAATAACATATCTCAAATTATATTGGCTATGATCAGTCGAGAGTACCTTGGGATTCTTGTTCTTTTCTGTACCGCCAGCGGTGTCCTATATATACACAAGATTGACTTCCAAAGAAAACTCTTCGTCTCCCACATCCTTCTCCATTTTCTCCATTCTTTGTTCCATCTACACCTCTTAGAAGTTTCCCGAAACTCCTATTCCATGAATCCCTTCTTTCTGTTTCGTCCTCTTACACAGTTATCCTTATCCTCTGCAAACCTCCGCTATTTTCATACATTCGTCCGTTTCCTAACTATCATGGTGCGACACTGATCCGTTCCAACTTCCCGCTAACCTTAGTCCCAAACCTTTAGCACTTCCTAGTACGTTTCCTGAGTGTACCCAAAACATCTCCGCTGCAGCCAACCATTCGTCCAAACAACTATCGCTTCAACTCCCATGTTCCGCAACCCTTTCCAAACTCTAACTATCCTTGTCCAAACATCCAGTGTGGCAGTAGTGTGGGAGATATGGAAGCATCGCGAATATTTTAACAATATCCACATCAACGCAGCCATCCCGACACTTGATTTCTGATCATCTTGTGCCTTGATCCGATCTAAGGTCCGGCCGTAGGCAAATTCCAGGCGCAATCCGTCCGTCATGACTTGAACCTTTTCCCGCCGCCGATGAATGGTTGTCTCCCGTAGGATCGCATCAATGCTCAGAGAGATTAACAGAAATCTGGACATATATCTGTCAGCGGATCGCCTGTGCAGAATTCTTTATAGCCGATCATACTCACATATCCGAGAAAGTATCCAGAGTTTTCACAAAAATTTCTCCCTCCAATCTCTCATCCATCTCGTCCAAGGTTGCGTCTTCCGCAAGTTTTGTCTGAATGAATCGGACAATGTCGCGTATTGGGGGAATTATCGATAAAACTGTTACTCCCTCGGGGAGACGCTTTCCTACTTCTCCACCAACGTGTGGTCTCCCAGTTAAGAGCACTCGACTTCATGGGGACGTTTCGATGATCTCCTTGAGTGAGAGAAGAATCTTGGCTCGATCTGGTGCAGCACATTCGTCCACAGCGTCCAGACAGAAAAAGGTGTTCTGCGAAGACGAGAGGCTTCCTAAAATCTCCACGATCTCCGGAAGTTGCAATTTCCAACCGCCGAGGAATTTTTTATGCTTTCGAAAGGCATCCGCGATTTTTTCGGGCATTTGGGTGAAACCACCGACAACCTGCTTCAGAAGAGCACCTAACACATTGGCCGCAGACTGTTCCTTTTGGATAGCGGAATCGAAATAAAAATAGGCCACGGCAATATCCTCCCCGGCCTCTCCCGCCTTATTGCGCAAAGCATCTATCACTAGTGAACTAGAATTGTAGCTCGTCAGAAACACTCTCCGGCTCTGTGCTCCCCTCCCTGACATCGCGTGTCTTACATACCTAATGTAGGTCTTGCCGACCCCTAGATTGCCGGAGCAAAATACCGTCGCCTTTTGCGATTCACCTCGAACATCACCTTCCATCCAGCTTTGAAATTCTTCGGTGCGCAGAAGCCAGTCGCCCACGTCCTTAACCCGGCTTATCCGGAGGTCATGGTGGCGTAAGTGGGGCTCGAGAGGCGATAGCCAAGTTAGGATTTCAGACCGATCGTCGGTGACTGTAATATGATTCTGCATTTTAAAACCGCCGGTGTCGTCGGCAAGAGGGCTGGTATTAGGATACTATTAAAAAGGGTATTAGCCTGATTTTGTGAGCCGGCGGGTTGAAAGGGCTGCGATTATGATTGCGGGAGGCTAGTGGTATTAATAGAATTATACCTGAGGGGATCCGGATTTATGGGGGGACTCGGTGACGGTGCTAGGATCTGGTAATGTTTTCCTGCCCTCGTTCTTCGGAATATGGTTGAGACTAGGTCAGTGAGGGGTGGGGGTGTTGGGTGATGCAATTCCCGAGCGTAGCTAAAATCGGGGCTTATCACAATTTCCTAGCCAGTCAGATGAAGACTTGGCTCAGCCACACCTCCCAAACTTTGTGAAGGTGTGTCGACAAAATTAACCGCGGATCAACCGAGGGGGAGAAACTTAAGCTATGACAACAACACTCCCCCACCAACACAGCAATTACTAAAACCACGAAAAAGAATTCTGGGATATAAGTATAAGGTAGAATACAGAGTAGAAATTAATATTTGAGTTAGATAAAGTTCTATAAATGGTGTTGACAGCGCAGGGTGATAAGAAGGGGTGCGTTGCCATGGATCGCTGATCCGCGGTTAATTTTGTCCACGGACAATATCACGCCACAGGCTCCAACACTAAAGGGCGGTAGAAATAGCCGCGCTATATTTCTTGGCATGGACACCAATTTCTTTGTGAGCATGAAGACCCCTCTAACCGAGCCCCTCTGGACTGTTAGGCCGGCAAGCTTAACTATGATACAAGGGTCTCAATACCAGTGGAATAGGGCACTAGCACAGCTATCGAAGAACAGTCCATTTAAGTCATTTAGGTTACGGTCACCATGCGCGAGATTTCCACATCAGACTAATGTCAATTTTTCGCCTAAAAAAACCTTTTATCCTCCCTTTTTCCCTTCTCTTAGTGTCAAAACTAGATACTTTTTTGTCAATTCAACTTCGCTAAATAGCCTGGGTATTTGGCTTTATATTCCACGTAAGATATCCATTATAGGACCATCCATTGACTTGTGAAAAGCGTTTAAAGACAAGGTAGATTCTAGGAGGGGTAAATACCCGCCTAGGAGTGCAGAAAGTATTTTGGTACTTGTATCCTCGCTAAACCCTTTACAGAGTTTTCTTGTCCTAGCGACCAATGCGCCGGATCAGCTAAATCCCCCAATTCCTGTCAGCCTAATGACTCTCTCTCGCCTTACCAGCTCAATCCTTGTAATTCACCTGAAGGACTACTGGGCGACCATCCACTTCTGTTACCTTAGCGCCTCCTTTGCCGAACCAGCTAAACCCCCTGATGCCAGGGGGATTGTTCTCAGGTTGCCCCCGGGCCCTTCCCAATCATCCCGCGAGCCGCTGTGTCGGAATTCGACAGACGTTTTTTTAATTTTTTTTAGGCAAAATCTTTCCCATCTCTCGGTTTTCTAGTATCATACAACCTGACTAGACCTGTCGAAACATCTCTTCCCACATCACAAAACACATTTAGGCTCCCAACACAATACTCTTTAGCCAAAAATCCCAGTTAATCTCCACTCCACAGACCCTCTTCCCCTAAACTCATTACCGTACCAGAGTAATGCCCGCAAAGTCTTGTTTTTCTTTGCCTTCTCCGCCCCGCCCCAAGCCGACTCAACAATTTCCCCATCACTTTATGATTCGCAAATGGTACCACCACCGGTAAGAATAACGACAAGAGCGACGACCGTAAAGACCCAAATAATTGGGCATGATGCTAGGACGCCGGAGTTGCCTCTCCTTGTAAGGTCTGTTGTCTCAAGTGAGGACCGGAAGGGAGTCCTGTTGCTCCCTCTCCCTCTACTCCGGTGGGGAAATTCTGGAAATCCTAGCGCCACGTCCGATTATTTCAGTTTTCACCATAAGCCAAGATGGGCACAGCAACATTTGAAATCTCGACCACTGCTGTAAACAACAACTCTGAAATTGTTACATACGGTTACCGGAATGGGTGAAATAATGGGGAGATGCCGGGAGCAGAGAGTTAAATCGGGGTATCTAGTGGAATATATCTTCGCTTCCTCCCGATTATGTGGCCTCCCTGTAATTATTAGTGGGGTGTTTAGGCGCCCCTGGACCATGGGCTGTAAACAGCGCCACAGTTCCAGTTGTCGAATGGGAACCTGCTTAAAGCCCCAATATACGATCTTAGCGACAAAGGTCGTCGGCACCCCCCCATTTTACACCAAAAATCGGCATTTTCGCTTCACAAAATCTCAACTTCCTTGATTGCAAAAAAAATACAAGATACGCCAGAGCCTTTAGAGTGGTCTGGATATTATCATTAATAAGCAGCCAGTTCTGTTACTTAAGGCCCATGGTGCAATGTCAGAGAGAATAATGGTTAGAAAAAGGTACCTCTAATTTTATATGAGGTGCCGATACAAAAGGCCCATTGCAACAACATCCAATCTAGATCCCAGGCGCTCGGTCCTCACAGTAGAGCAGAAGAATTCTGATAATTTCTATGCAGGAATTACAGGGAATTATCTACACTATAAAATTGGTTTTATTGATTCGATATTACTTTGAGATGAAATGTGAGTCCTTAAAGTGGGCCATTTTTGGTGCAAAATGAGGGGTGCTGAAGACTTTTGTCGCCAAGATCATACAAGTAGTCCCTACCAATTACCTATTAGGCCTGGTAATCACCTACACTCCCCACCCGTCACCCGGACTAGCCCAATAGATCGCACAAATTGAGACCTAGTAGTCTCATCTGAACACAAATACGACACAACTCCTATCATGATTACAGATTGTGGTGAGTTCCAGAAATTCCAGTCAGGAGAGTTGGGAAAGCAGGATTGATGGTTTTGAAGACTTGGTAATCTACTGAGAAAATGTTCTGACCTGTCTCCCTTATGTTAATCACCTGCCCTCTCAGGTGATCGAACATCATTCCTACTAGCCCACACTTGCACATTACTAGAATATATTAGTAGGATACCGGTGTCACTATAGGCATTAGAAGAAGGGTCTCGGAGGGATGACGACAGGACATGTGATGGAATAAGAAAATGGTGGAAGGAAACATCAGCAAAAAAACTAGCTTGCGTCCTGTGCGCCCTGTGCGTCTGACGCACCTGACGCACAGAACGTCAATCGCGAATTAGGACGCCACGTCGATCCGACGTTGCGTCCTGATTTGCCTTTGTTTCCACCCTGAATCCTGACGCCACCCGGGCACAGACCTCTTCGCCCTGTGCGTCCTGACAGCGTCTGGTGCTCAGGGCTGTCGTCCTGG